>Ga0265293_10001154_pt1 | contig 59327 bp, 47 predicted proteins | sample Munlanlewell138R_FD_192505 | JGI IMG/M metagenome (GOLD analysis project Ga0265293, IMG submission 192505) | Leachate microbial communities from a municipal landfill in Southern Ontario, Canada - Leachate well 138R | ecosystem: Engineered > Solid waste > Landfill > Unclassified | place: Canada...
CAGAGCCATATTAAAATACGCACCTATAAAAAGAAATCCACAAGTTTGAAGGTTAACCTTCAAACTTGTGGATAAAAATAACTAGTTTTGTAAAAACCTGTAACGGTTATTTAGGACTAGTCACATACCTTTTTATTAACATTAAATTTATAATGATGAAAACTATAGTTATCACATATTATTGTATAAAAAAAGTTGATATTTTATTTATCAACCTCTCTATTGAGTAGCGAGAGGGGGGCATGATCCCCCGACCTCATGATTATGAATCATGCGCTCTAACCAACTGAGCTATCTCGCCAAATTTGAAGTGCAAAAGTAGTACAACTTTTTAATTTTGCCAAATCAAAACGCAACATTATTTACCTGATATTTGCTGATAATTGGATTTCAGATCATAAAACTTTTGATATTAGCATGTTGTAGATAGTGATTTTATAGTCATAAAACAACTGACAATTGCTTATAAGTAGTTTATTAACGGTATATAACTATATGTAGTTGCTATAAGCCGGTAATAAGCGGATAATATACATATGATATACAGAATACGAATGGAACCTTTATAATTGATACTTCAGTAGTTAAACTAATCTTTGTTTTTCGTTTAAATATTGTAATTTTGCGTGTTTAGAAAAGCTTGAAACTGTATTAGTTATTATAACTGTGATATATCCTGATAATTTTGAACAAAAAATAGACTTTCAGAAGATTCGTCAGCTGATTGCTGATCGATGTTTTAGTCCCCTCGGAAAAGAGAAAGTGGAAGAAATGAAATTTTCTTCCGACTTTGATGAGATATTGGAAAAACTGTTACAGACGGAAGAGTTTGTAAAGATAAAAGAGGAAGAGGATAACTTTCCTGTTGATAGTTTTTTTGATATGAGGCCGGTGTTAAGAAGAATCAGGATTGAAGGTTCTTGGATAGACCAGAACGCACTTTTTGAATTGCGTCGATCTCTGCAAACAATTAACGGGATAGTGGCTTTTCTAAAGAGAGAAGAAGATAAGGATCCTAAGTATCCACATTTGCTGGGACTAACAGAAGGTATTGTTACATATCCTGAAATTACTAAAAAAATTGATCAGATTCTTGATGGATTCGGTCAAATAAAAGATCACGCATCAACTCGATTATCAGAAATAAGACGTGAACTCACAACTACAATTAATGGAATTTCCAGAAGCCTTAATTCCATAATGCGAAAGGCTCAGGCAGAGGGCTTTGTTGATAAAGATGTTACACCGAGTATGCGTGATGGCCGACTTGTTATTCCTGTGAATCCATCACATAAAAGGAAAATAAAAGGAATTGTTCATGACGAATCTGCTTCAGGTAAGACAGTATTTATTGAACCTTCGGAAGTTGTAGAGGCAAATAACCGTATCAGAGAACTCGAGAGTGAGGAGAGAAGAGAGATAATTAAAATTCTTACTGAGTTTACTAATTACCTAAGAACATTTTTGCCTGAATTGCTTGAATCGTATGAATTTTTAGCTAAGATAGATTTTATACAGGCTAAAGCCTCTTTTTCACTATATATTGGAGGAATAATGCCATCTATTGAAAATTCTCAAAAAATCGATTGGGTGCAAGCCGTACATCCATTGCTTGATCTGGCACTTAAGAAGCAAAACAGGAAAATTGTTCCACTTGATATAACACTTGAAAACCAAAACAGAATACTTGTTATTTCAGGCCCAAATGCAGGTGGTAAGTCGGTATGCCTTAAAACTGTAGGTATGCTCCAGTATATGGTTCAATGTGGTCTGCTGATCCCCTTAAAAGAGAATTCAAGAGTGGGTGTCTTTGAAGATATTTTTATTGACATAGGTGATGAGCAGTCAATTGAAAATGATCTATCCACTTATAGCTCTCATCTAATGAATATGAAATTCTTCGAAAGGAGATGCAATGATAAATCGCTATTACTGATTGATGAATTTGGTAGCGGCACAGAGCCTCAAATAGGTGCAGCAATTGCTGAGGCCCTCCTTGACAGGTTTAACCGTAAAAAATCTTTTGGAATAATAACTACTCACTATCAAAACCTTAAACATTTTGCAAATGAGCATGAAGGAGTAGTTAATGGTGCCATGCTTTATGATCGTCATGAGATGAAACCACTCTTCAGACTTACAATTGGTAATCCCGGTAGTTCTTTTGCTGTTGAGATAGCCCGCAATATTGGTCTCCCTGAAGATGTAATAGCTGATGCTTCTGAAATAGTAGGAAGTGAATATATCAATATGGATAAATATCTGCAGGATATTTCAAGAGACAAAAGATATTGGGAAAGAAAGCGTGATGAGATTCGTCGTGAAAATAAGAGACTAGCAGAACTATCCTCGAAATATGAAAGTAGTTTAGAGGATATTGATAAACAGAAGAAAGAGATACTGGCTCAGGCTAAGCTACAGGCAGTACAGTTGCTTGCAGAAAGTAACGCACGTATTGAAAATACTATTAAACAGATAAAGGAAGCTGCAGCTGATAAAGAGAAAACGCGACAGATTCGTAAAGAGCTCAATAGTTTCAGAGATAAAGTGGGTGATTTTGCTGATAATAATCTTCAAGTAACTAATGGTGTACCTCTATCAAAGAGCAAGTTTGAAAAAGGTAATAAAAAAACCAATAAAACGGAGAAACGAAAAAATATATCATCTTCATCAGCAGCTATTAAACATGATAAGCTTAAACCAGGTGATAATGTTCGTTTAAAAGGCCAGACGTCTATTGGTGAAATAATGGATGTATCGGGTAGGAAAGCGACAGTAGCTTTTGGTATGATAAAATCCACAGTAGATATTGAAAAACTGGATAAAGTGAGTAACAACCAGTTGAAGAAAGAGATCAAAGCTTCTAATACAGGTGATTTTATTCATGAGAAGAGACTCAATTTCAAACAGGATATAGATGTAAGAGGTATGAGAGGTGATGAAGCTTTGCAGGCAGTAATTTATTTTATTGATGATGCATTACAGTTAGGTATTTCACGAGTTCGTGTACTTCATGGCACCGGTACAGGCGCACTGCGACAGATTATCAGAGAATATCTTGGAACTGTTAATGGTGTTGCTAATTTTCAAGACGAACATGTACAATTTGGCGGTGCCGGTATAACTGTTATTGACCTGGAGTAATTTATATGTTATTCTATGACAGATTTTATTTATCTTTGTCTGCTTAATTAAAAATATTAATATATAAACCTATAATTTATTTTTTAATGGCAAAATTTTCTAAGCCTTTTTGGGTAGCAAACTTCGTAGAACTCCTTGAACGACTGGCATATTATGCCGTTTTTATAGTTATAACGCTGTACCTTTCAAATGTGTGGGGATTCAGTGATATTGAAGCTGGTTTGATAGCCGGTTTATTCTCAGCATCACTTTATTTACTTCCTGTATTTTCTGGTGCAATAGCAGATAAAATAGGCTTCCGGTCTGCAATAATATTCGCCTTTACAATGCTTACCTTGGGGTATGCGGGGTTAGGAATATTGCCCACTATGTTAGAGAATGCCGGACTTGTTGATTATGGTATGGTGACAACATACACCGGTCTTAATGAAAGTCATTTAAGATGGTCAATCATTGCTCCGCTGGTTCTTGTTGTAATAGGCGGTGCTTTCATAAAATCAGTAATTTCCGGAACCATAGCAAGAGAAACAACACCTGAGAACAGAGCACGTGGTTATTCAATCTTCTATATGATGGTGAATATTGGTGCATTTACTGGTAAAACTGTTGTTGATCCACTAAGAAGAAGCATGGGTGATCAGGGTCTCGTATATCTCAATTACTTCTCAGCTGCAATGACTCTACTGGCTCTTATTTCTGTATACTTCTTTTATAAATCTTCTAAAACAGAGGGTGAAGGAAAGAGTTTTGCGGAAGTCGGCCGTTCGTTTATGAAGGTTATGCTAAATGGAAGGTTACTTCTGCTAATTATTATAGTTAGTGGTTTCTGGATGATTCAGAGTCAGATGTATGCAACAATGCCTAAATATGTTATTAGACTGATAGGAGAAGATGCATCTCCAGGCTGGTATGCTAATGTTAACCCATTGGTGGTTTTCATATCTGTTAATTTTGTAACATCTCTGATGAAGAAATATAGTGCAATAAAATCAATGATGATAGGTATGCTGATAATACCTTTTTCTGCACTGGTAATGTCTTTAGGCACACAAGTTGGTGGAGATCACTTGCTTGGTTTGCATCCGGTGGCATTTATGATGGTTATAGGTATTGCATTTCAAGCTATAGCCGAGTGTTTCATTTCGCCACGTTACCTTGAGTTTTTTTCACTTCAGGCACCAAAAGGGGAAGAGGGCTTGTATCTTGGATTCAGCCATCTGCATTCCTTCTTTTCTTTCCTTTTTGCTTTTGGATTATCAGGATTCCTTCTTGATAAGTATTGTCCGGACCCACGTCTGTATACAGACGAAGCAGGAGTGTTAGATACACTGAGTTATGCTGCTGCTACACAACATGCACATTATATATGGTATGTTTTTGTAGGTATCGGATTGATTTCTGCAATAGCTCTGTACATTTATGGCAGAGTTACAAAGAATATCGATAGTAAAAAGGAAAATGTAATATAAGTAATGGTATCATTTAAAAATCAAAAAGTATTATGAGATTAGATCTTAGTTCAAAAATTACTCTTGAGCGTGTCCCAAAGAAGTACTACAAACCTGATAACGACTTTGAGGAGTATAATCTGGCACGCTATGAAAAGCTTCCTGTAGCTATTTACGAAGAGCCTAAAAGAGCTGCTAAAAAGATAGCCAATGAAATTTCCAGGGAGTTAAAACAATCGCAGAAAGAGGGAAAACAGTTTGTACTTGGAATTAGTGGAGGTACTTCAACAGCACCTGTTTATGAAGAGCTGGTTAAATTACACAAGGAGGAGGGGCTTAGTTTTAAAAATGTTGTAATTTTTAATACTTATGAGTTCTATCCTGTTATGGATTTCTCATATAGTAACTTGCAGATGTTAAAAGAATCTTTCTTAAACAAGATTGATGTAGATCCGGAAAATATTTACTCACCTGATGCCACAGTAGAAAAAGATCTGATTTCTGAGAATTGCGAAAAGTTTGAGAATAATCTGAAAGAAAAAGGTGGATTGGATTATCTGATTCTTGGATTAGGTACTAAAGGAAATGTTGGCTTTAATATGCCAGGTAGCAGTTTGCATTCACAAACCAGATTAGTAATGCTCGATGGTGATTCAAGATCTGATATATCAAGGAATTTTGGATCATTGGATAAGGTTCCGGTAAGTGCAATCACTATGGGTCTTTCTGATATGCTGGCAGCCAAGAAAATTTCTTTAGTAGCATGGGGAGAACAGAAATCTGAAAGTATCAGAGATATAGTGGAAGGACCGGTAACTGATTTGATTCCTGGTTCAGTATTACAGACACATGCTGAGGCTGTAATATATGTTGATCTTGCAGCTGCATCTGAACTTACAAGAATTAGCCGCCCGTGGTTAGTAACAAACTGTGAGTGGGATAGTAAGCTTATCCGCAGAGCTATAGTGTGGTTGTGCCAGGTAGTTGATAAGCCAATACTGAAGCTTACAAACAAGGATTACAATGACAATGGACTGAGTGAGCTGATAACATTATATGGTTCTGCTTACAACGTAAATATCAAAATATTCAATGATCTTCAGCACACTATCACAGGATGGCCTGGTGGTAAACCCGATGCTGATGATACTTATCGTCCTGAAAGAGCAAATCCATATCCTAAGAGAGTTATAATTTTTAGTCCACATCCTGATGATGATGTTATATCAATGGGTGGTACTTTTCAGAGGTTAGTTAACCAGGGTCATGAAGTGCATGTTGCATATCAAACATCAGGTAATATAGCTGTAGGTGATGAAGAGGTAATACGTTATACATCTGTATTGCGTAGTATGCTGAAGAAATTTGACCCTGACAACACCAAAATGTTGCAGAAATATGATGAGATACGTAAATTTCTTCTAAAAGATAAGAAGAAAGATGATATGGATACTGCTGATATACTGTTTATTAAAGGTAGAATACGCAGGGAAGAAGCACGTTCTGCCGATAGATATGTAGGTTTATCTGAAGAAAATGTTCACTTTCTTGACCTACCATTCTATGAAACAGGAACTGTAAAAAAGAATCCAATTTCAGAGAAGGATGTGAATATTGTTAAGGACTTTATTGAAACAATCAAACCTCATCAGATATATGTTGCAGGAGACCTTGCAGATCCTCATGGAACTCATAAAGTTTGTTTGGATGCCATCCTTGCAGCGATTGATATATTAAAAGATGAAGATTGGTATAAAGACTGCAGAATATGGATGTATCGTGGTGCATGGATGGAGTGGGAGATTGACCATATTGAAATGGCTGTACCACTATCACCGGAAGAGCTACGTCAGAAAAGAAATTCAATACTTCAGCACCAATCTCAGATGGAGGGAGCTCCATTCCTTGGAGATGATGAAAGACTGTTCTGGCAACGTTCTGAAGACAGAAATAGAGCTACTGCGGATCTATATTGGAAACTGGGTCTTGCCTCCTACGAAGCGATAGAAGCTTTTGTAGAGTATATTCCAATTCAGGACAACTAAACAAAATTATAAGAATATATTTATTCTTTAAAATACTTAAAATAAAGGGTGAATCAATTAGTGGTTCACCCTTTATTATTTATCTATAGTTTTAGATAATCTAAAATTAGTTCATTAATGAGAAAAAAATGAAAAAAAGTTGTATATTGTGTCTCAATTACAATTTGATTCATGTTACTAGAAAAATTCCATATCGAGTTTCTCATGGGAAACGCCACCCAGAGTAGCTTATGGCGTATGATTAGCCAAATAGACGGTCTATCAGAATGGTTTGCCGATGATGTAACAATGGACGAAACCGAATCTATCTATACCTTTACGTGGGGCAAGAGCCAGAGTCAGGCTGAAATCATTCAGATAAAACCACAAACTAACATCAGATACAGATGGTTAGATGACGATGAAGATGTCTATTTTGAATTTAGACTAAGAAAACTTGACCTTTCGGGTGAAATGACACTTGAGATAACTGATTTTGCCGAACCTGACGAAAAGGGGGATTCCATTATCTTATGGGAATCTCAAATTGAAGAAATGAAGAGAAGGCTTGGAGTATAGAAATCCATACGTTTTTATTATCTTTGCCGTATAGTTAAACGTGACTCATTATTGCCTGATCAATGAGAAAAGATTTCCATATAAAGAGGTTATACAGTTATATTTTAAAGACTTTTATTCCTATATTCCTGATGACGTTTGCAATATGCCTTTTTTTGGTGTTAATGCAATTTTTATGGAAATATATAGAAGACATGGTTGGTAAGGGTCTTGGTCTGAATGTCCTGGGTGAAATGTTCTTATATGCTGCACTTAACCTTATTCCTCTTGCACTTCCACTTTCAATTCTGTTGGCATCACTTATGGTTTTCGGGAATATGGGTGAAAACCTGGAACTACTTGCCATAAAATCAGCAGGTATACCTTTGCTAGGCATTATGAAACCACTGATTATATTGGTTTTTTGTATTAGCATAGGGGCATTTTTCTTTCAGAATAATGCTATACCCATAATACAGACAAAATTTTACTCTCTATTAATATCTATCAGACAGGCATCTCCTGCTCTTGATATTCCTGAAAAAGTTTTTTATAAGGATATTCCTGGTTATAATCTTTATGTAGAGCGTAAAGATCAGAAAACCGGTATGTTGCATGAAGTAATGATTTATGATATTGCCAGTGGTTTCAACAATATGAGAGTTATTGTTTGTGACTCTGCTGAAATGAGCAGCTCGGAAGACAAAACAATGGTGATCTTTACAATGCATAATGGACAGCAATTTCAAAACTCCAATCAGGGAAGGAGTTCAAGATATGATCAGGATTTTGTACCTTACTCTAGAGAGAGTTTCAGTAAAAAGACAATGTTAATCCCATACGATGCCAATTTTTCACGAATGGGTGAGGATGTTATCGAGGGAAGTTCTACAAGTAACTATGTGTCAAAGAACTTATCTGAGTTATCTTCTTCAATAGACTCAATGGAACTTGTAATGGATAGCGTCAATAGAGTGGATAGGAACATGATGAAAAATTATTCCTATTTATCATTTAGAAACAGTTATCCAAAGGAACTTAAAGATTCAATAATAAATACAGCTGTCAGTCCTGAAATTATTGTTCCATCCCCTGATACTTTATTCGTTTCCAAAGAACCTCACGAACAATCTTCAATTTTGCAAGGGGCTGTAACAAAAGCAGAAAATAATAGTAATGAATTTCTATTCAGATCATTAAATAAAACAACAACGCAGAAAACAATTAATAGGCACTGGGTAGAGTGGCATAGAAAATTCACTATGCCTTTTACATGTTTGATTTTCTTTTTTATAGGTGCACCACTTGGTTCAATTGTTAGAAAAGGAGGTTTAGGTACTCCCATTGTTATATCAGTAATTCTATTTATTATTTACTATATTGTGGAAAATGTAGGTTATAAGATGACACGTGACGGGGTATGGGCACATTGGTTTGGAATGTGGTTCAGCTCATTTATTCTGCTACCAATTGGAGTATTCCTTACATATAAAGCAATGAATGATTCAGTTATACTGAATGTAGACACATATTCAACCATTATCAAAAGGTTCTTTTTTATAAGAGAAAAAAGGAAATATCCTGTCAAAAGTGTTATAATTGAAACACCTAAATATGATGAGATCGCAGTATCTCTAAATGAGTTGACGAATGATATTGATTCATTTTTCAATAATCAGTTACCGTTAACTTATAAAAAATACTGGACTGATGAATCGTATGATAAAGAACTTTTATCTATTAAAACTAAATTAGAGATTATACTAAATAATATTTCAAATTCCAGAAAACCGGAAGTTTTATCTAAAGCAGAAGAATTTCCTGTACTGATAAAGAATGCTCGTCTTTTCGATACAGGATCTGCACTTTCAAAAGTTTGTATGTATCTATTTCCGGTAGGAATTATTTTAAGACTCCTTTCTATTCCGTTTGAATTGAGAATAAAGAGAGATTTACAAGAAATCAAGCGGTTAAACAGGGAGTTGATTACAATAGCAACAGCATAAAAGATTTTTAATATGCAAGAAGAATTTAAGTTAGACACCATCGAGGAAGCCATAGAAGAAATCCGTAAAGGTAATTTTATAATTGTGGTTGACGATGAAGATAGAGAAAATGAGGGCGATTTAGTTATCGCTGCTGAATGCATAACTCCTGAAAAAGTAAACTTTCTGGAAACTCATGCAAGAGGATTAATTTGTGCACCAATAACAAAAGAAAGAGCCGAAGAGCTTGAGTTACCTCTGATGGTAACTCAGAATACATCGGTACATGCAACACCATTTACTGTTTCGATAGACCTGTTGACTCATGGTTGTACTACAGGTATTTCAGCATACGACAGAGCTCAAACAATACTGGCGCTAACACGCAAAGAAACTGCACCTGAAGATTTTGGTCGCCCCGGCCACATATTCCCTCTAAGAGCTCAAACTAAAGGTGTATTGAGGCGTGCTGGTCATACAGAAGCTACAATAGATTTTGCACGTCTTGCCGGTTTATATCCCGCAGGTGCACTTGCTGAAATAAAAAATGAGGATGGTTCAATGGCACGTCTGCCGGAACTTATGGAGATGGCCAGGAAATTTAACTTGAAAATTGTTTCTGTTGCTGATTTGATTAAATACCGACTTAAAACGGAGTCTCTCATTGAACGCGGAGAAGCTGTACAGCTGCCAACTGAGTATGGGGAGTTCAAGATGATCCCATTTCTTCAGACTGCAACAGGACAAGAGCATGTAGCGCTTATTAAGGGAGAGTGGACTTCTGATGAATCTATTCTTGTTCGAATGCATTCTTCTTGTATGACCGGAGATATTTTTGGGTCTTACAGATGTGAATGTGGCGAACAGCTGCATAAGGCATTAGAGCTTATTGAGAAAGAGGGTAAAGGAGTGCTTGTTTACCTAAATCAGGAAGGACGTGGAATTGGCTTGATGGCTAAAGCTGCAGCATACAAGCTCCAAGAGCAGGGTTATGACACTGTTGATGCTAATCTTCATCTGGGATATCAGGCAGATGAAAGAGATTATGGAGTTGGTGCTCAGATTCTAAGAAGTCTTGAAGTTAGAAATATGCGACTGATGACCAATAATCCTAAAAAAAGAATTGGATTAGAGTCTTATGGTCTGAAGGTTGTTGAAAATGTACCACTTGAGATAACTCCAAATAAGTATAACCATTTTTATATGGAGACTAAAAAAAAGAAAATGGGACATGTTTTAAAAAATATAAAGTAGTTCTTCATGATTTAGATTCTATAACCCTGTTTTACAATGGATAAAAAAATCAAAGTGCTTTGGATGGGTGCAGGATATTTTACCGATAAAAAACCTGATGCAACAGGAACATGGTCTCACTCCATGGCAAATGAACTGGTTAAGTCGGGTGAAATAGAGCTCTACAACATAACTCAATCATCAGTTAAAAGCACCCTAAGAGAAGATTTTTCATCCATAACACAATGGGTAATTCCTTCATCAAAATTAAATAGAAGTGGTCTTCCAAGTAAATCAATCATAAGAGATATTGTGAAAATTACTGTTGAGGTAAAACCTGATATTATACATATATGGGGAGTAGAGTCTTTTTGGGGATTGCTTAAAGCCCGTAATTTAATCTCTGGCAAAGTGATACTCGAGATACAGGGATTGAAATCTGAGATTCATAAGTATTTTTATACAGCATTGACCTATAAAGATATAATTGCATCTTTTGGTTTGAGGGAACTTATTAAATCTTCTGATTCAATTATAAGTCAGAAAAGATCATTTAAAAGATGGGGTAAATTTGAAAAAGAGATTATAAGAAACCACTTTTTTATAACCACTCAGTCGGATTGGGTCAGGAGCCATATAAGGAACATCAATAAAGATGCAAAATTGTATGAAACAAAGATGTTGCTTAGAGAAGAATTCAAAAATGCAGAAAAGTGGAACTACGACTCTTGTATACCTTATTCATTGTTTACAACTTTCTCTTCCATTGTTTCATATAAGGGTTTGCATGTATTGATTGATGCAATTGCTATCCTAAAGAAGGATTTCCCGTCAATTAAACTCAATATTGCAGGAAGTACTGGTCGACAAGGTATCTTGGGATATGGTTATTATAACTGGATAAAAAAGAGAATTAATAAGTTAGGGATTAAAGAAAGTGTCAACTGGTTAGGCCCGCTGAAAGCAGACGAAATAGTGAAAAATCTGCGTGATGCAAACGTAAATGTTATTCCATCTTTTGTGGAGTCATACTGTATGGCACTGGATGAAGCAATTCATGTAGGAACACCTACCGTAGCATCATTTGCGGGAGCTATGCCAGAGTTGGGTAAACACAAGGAAACAGTATATTATTTCCAGTCAGGGGATCCTATTATGTGTGCAGATGCAATAGCTTCATTTTTTAAAAACAGGGCATTTTCAGAGAATGTTTCAGAGAATGCATATAAAAGCAGAAGTGCCAACTCTGATAAATGTAGCCTGCAGTTAGAAATTTATAGAGATGTTCTAAATAAATAAAGCATAGAGTGTATTATTATCTTATTATTGGATTAGCGATAGGTGGGGTATTTTCCTGGATAATTGCTTCTTTGGTTATCAAGTCAAAAACTGTTTCTAAAAGAAGTTATGAAGATTTAACCGAAAAGAATATCTCTCTTAGAACTGACTTAATTGTATCAAATGAAAGACTCTCAGATATGGAGAGTGAGGTTGAACGTTACAGACTTGAACTTAAAAATATATCAAAAGAGTACAATGAGATAAATAGTCTACTTGCATCAACCATAGCTGATAATAATTCTTTGCAGGAGAAACTGGAAAATCAGAAAATTGAAATATCAGAATTACACAAACAATTTAATCTTGAGTTTGAAAATATAGCTTCAAGAATTCTTGAAGAGAAAACGGAAAAGTTTACAAATATCAATCGTCTGAACCTGGATTCAATACTGAAACCATTTGGAGAAAATATTGATTCTTTCCGTAAGAAAATTGAGGATGTTTATTTAAATGAATCACGTGAACGCTTTTCTCTTGGCCAGGAACTTAAAAATCTGAAGGAAATGAATGATCGTTTGAGTAATGAGGCAAACAATCTTACTCTTGCTCTAAGAGGTAATTCAAAAGTTCAAGGTGATTGGGGAGAATTGATTCTGGAAAATATACTTGAAGGGTCAGGATTAGTAAAAGGTCGCGAATATTTCATTCAAGAACATCTCAGGGATGATGATGGTAAGGTAATTATAAGTAGTGAGGGTGCAAGGATGAAGCCTGATGTGATAATATCATATCCAGATGATAGAAAAGTAATTATTGACTCTAAAGTATCTCTGACTGCTTATTCAAACTATATCGGGACAGATAATCCTGATGAACAAAAGATATTTGTGAAGGATCATTTAAGATCAGTTAGAAAGCATATTGATGAACTGAGCAGTAAAAGCTACCACGAATATGCATCTACACTTGATTTCGTTATGATGTTTATCCCTAATGAACCTGCATATATACTAGCGTTGCAGCACGAAGAAAATTTGTGGCAGTATGCTTATGAAAAAAATATTCTGTTAATCAGTCCAACCAATCTTATCGCTGCACTAAAATTGATTGCTGATTTATGGAAACGGGAATACCAAAATAGGAATGCACTGGAGATTGCAGAAAGGGGAGCAGCACTTTATGATAAATTTGTCAATTTTGTATCCTCTCTTTCTGAAATAGATAATCATCTAAGCAGAGCACAACGGAGTTATGATAAAGCTTACTCACAACTAAAAACTGGTGGTGGTAATCTAATTAGTCAGGCAGAAAAACTGAGAGAATTAGGGCTGAAAACCAAGAAAACATTACCCACATCAATTGTAGAAGAGAGTAAACAGTTAGATTAGATTAGAGATAAATGACAATAAAAAAAATATTTACAGGCATATAACTTATTAAAACATTGATATGTACGGAAAAATACAACAACACCTGCAAGAAGAATTAAATAATATCAAAGAAGCAGGACTTTACAAAAATGAGAGGATAATAGTAACTCCTCAACGAGCAGAGATTAAAGTTAATTCAGGACAAAATGTTCTAAACTTCTGTGCTAATAATTATTTGGGACTTTCTAATCATCCACGACTTATATCAGCTGCCAAAAAGGCTTTGGATGAGCGTGGATACGGGATGTCATCAGTACGTTTCATCTGTGGTACACAAGATTATCATAAGGAGCTGGAAAATACAATTAGCAGATTCTTTCATACTGAAGATACAATTTTATATGCATCTTGCTTCGATGCTAACGGTGGGGTGTTTGAACCTCTTTTCACTGAAGAGGATGCAATTATTTCAGACTCTTTAAATCACGCATCAATTATTGATGGAGTAAGGCTTTGCAAGGCAAAGAGATACCGTTATGCAAATGCTGATATGACTGACTTGGAAGAAAAGCTTAAAGAGGCTCAGTCACAGCGCTTCAGAATTATTGTTACGGATGGTGTATTTTCAATGGATGGTAATCAGGCACCTTTGGATAAAATACTTGAACTTGCAAAAAAATATGATGCATTGGTTATGGTTGATGAGAGTCACTCGGCAGGAGTAGTTGGAAGAACCGGTAAAGGTGTATCTGAACTGTATAATGTATTAGGAGAAGTTGATATAATCACAGGTACCCTGGGTAAAGCTTTTGGAGGTGCAATTGGCGGATTTACAACTGGTAGAAAGGAGATAATTGATATGTTAAGACAGCGATCACGTCCATACCTGTTTTCCAACTCAATCCCTCCCATGGTTGCTGCCTCAGGAGTAGAAGCTTTCAATATGCTTGAAGAAACTAATGAACTACAAGATAAACTTCATGAGAATGTAGAATATTTCGTTTCTAAAATGAAAGAAGCTAAATTTGATATTAAACCTACACAATCTGCTATTTGTGCTGTAATGTTATATGATGCAAAGCTATCACAACAGTTTGCAGAGGAGCTTTTAGAAGAGGGAATCTATGTTATAGGTTTTTATTATCCGGTAGTGCCTAAAGGTGAGGCACGAATTCGTGTTCAGTTGTCCGCAGGTCATGAAAGAGAACATCTTGATAAAGCTATCGAAGCCTTTATTAAAGTAGGTAAAAAACTAAATGTAATAGAATAATATGAAAGCACTTGTTAAACTACGTCCTGAAAAGGGTATATGGATGGAAGAAGTACCCATTCCATCATTTGGTGTAAACGATGTATTGATCAAAATAAAGAAAACATCAATTTGTGGAACCGACCTTCATATTTATAAATGGGATGAATGGTCACAACAAACAATCAAAACTCCTATGACAATTGGTCATGAGTATGTAGGTGAGATTGTAGATATGGGAAGCGGCGTTGAAAATCTGAAAATAGGTGACAGGGTAACGGGTGAAGGACACATTGCTTGCGGACACTGCCGTAACTGTCGACGGGGAAAATTACATGTGTGCGAAAATACAATAGGTATAGGTGTAAACAGGGATGGTGCATTTGCGGAATATTTGTCACTACCAGCAGCTAATGTTGTAAAGCTGGATGATAGAATTTCTGATGAGATAGCATCTATAATGGACCCATTTGGTAATGCTACTCATACAGCTCTCTCTTTTCCTTTAATCGCAGAAGATGTACTTATTACAGGTGTTGGGCTTATTGGAAGTATGGCAACTGCAATTTGCAGATTTGCAGGAGCCCGTTATATTGTAGTAAGTGATTTTAGTGAATACAGATTGAATATTGCAAAGAAAATGGGAGCTACAATAGCTGTAAATCTGTCAAAAGGAGAAACGGTTGCACAGGCAGTAAAACAACTGGGTATGCGTGGTTTTGATGTAGGTCTCGAGATGTCAGGTTCTCCAGCAGGATTTAGAGAGATGATTGACAATATGTATAACGGCTCAAAAATATCAATGTTAGGTATATTGCCAAATACAACTACAGTTGATTGGAATAAGATCATCTTTAAAGCACTTACACTTAAAGGAATATATGGTCGTGAGATGTGGGAAACCTGGTATCAGATGGAACAAATGCTGATTTCTGGTCTGGATCTCTCACCTGTTATAACACATCGTTTCCATATTGATGAATATATGAAAGGATTTGAAGTAATGGAAACCGGTCAGTGTGGAAAAGTTATTCTAAGTTGGGATTAGTTCTTCCCGGTTTAAGCTTAAACAGATTTATTGCTTTATCGAGCAGATTAACCTTGTTAAGTATTGGAGGTTCAATCTGCTCGATATTTTTTTCCTCTTCCTCTGGTGGGTAAGAGTAGTCTTCTATCAAGTGACTGTTCTCAATACTCCAATTGTTTAAAGATACTACTTCACCTACTAGTAGCTTCATCTGGTCTGCAGCAATTTTTAGTAAATCACTCTGCAGAACAGTTTTTTTTACCTGTTTTTTGGCAAGGTACTGAATTTCCTGCAGGTCGTTTCTACCAATAAAGTTAAAAAGATCATCCTCAAAGTAGTAATAATTAAAATCTGTTTCAAGAGATAATACCTCAGGTTTTGGAAAACTAATTAACCTCAATACTTTTTTTTCTTCATCTATTTCCCATTGGCATTTATTGATATCATAGCCAACAAGAACTTTTGCTTTAACTATAACAAGGGCCTTTTTTGTGGATGGTATAAATTTTAGAAGCTTCTTTGTGTTCTCATAATTAAAGATCTCATTTAACTGTCCTTCAGCCACAACAATCTTAAAAACTTTTTTTATGCTTTCAACAACAGTGTGTGAAGATGTTACAGTGTTAGCAATTTTACTTTTTGTATTAATTACCCTATGAGTAAGCAATGTTATTATTATCCCTAAAATTAAGCCAAATATCAGTATACCTAAAAAGTTACCACTTAAATTTCCACTGTTTATATAACTGGGCTTGAAGAATATCTTGTAAATAAAGCCTGCTGCTAATAATAGAAATATAATTGAAGTTATAACTATTATTGTTCTACTGGTTATTTTTCTCATAGTTTCTTAATATTACAATATTAAAGTAAAGTAATAAACTTTCGAAGATAGCGATAGTAGAGAAATAAAATAGAATCTATATGAAAAATTATTCATAATTTTGCGGTCGATTTTTTATTAATGAACTGTAACTAAACATAGGTATATGAAACAATTGATTATCTTCCGTCATGGTAAAGCAGAACAAAACACTATGGCAATTGATGATTATGATAGAGAACTGACCGAAAGAGGAAAACGTAATGCTAATGATATGGGAGCATTTATTCTTAAAAAGGCCGGAGTTCCTGATTTAATTCTTTCTTCATCAGCAAAAAGAGCGCATCAAACAGCAATAATAGCCGCAAAAAGTATTGGCTATCCAGAAAATGAAATTCAGACTGATCAAAACCTCTATTTTGCGCCTGAACGCTGGATAATGAATGTACTTTCAAAGCTTCCAGATAATATAAATAACTGCATATTTGTGGGACATAACCCAGGCTTAACTGATTTAATCAACTCATTAGGAGTACAGTTAGACAATTTACCAACTGCTTCAACCGCTTGCTTTGAATTTAATGTAGATTCCTGGCGTGAAGTTTCTACTGATCAGGCAAATTTCAAGTGGTTGAAAATTGCCAAAGAACTGTAATCTGTTTTTAATCTTGTGAAAAAAGTACCCAGGCTACTAACAAAGTAAGTATTATGTTGAAAGTCTGTGCTGTAAGAAAAGACCAAATATATTTAGAATTCTCCTTTTTAAAGATATACCGGAAATCTGTTTCAAGTCCAATACAAATAAATGCAAGTGAGAACAGTAAACCTCTTGAACCTTTGTTTGCTATACGTGACAATTCTTTTCCGGTTTCTGCATCAAACACAAAACTGAAAACCAATGATGCTATAAGGAATCCTAGAACAAACTTAGGAAATCTGTCCCAAAGAATAGTTCCTGTAGGTCTGATTTCTGAGTTTGTTCCTCTGTATGACCAGTAGATTGATATTATAAAAGCAGCAACACCCAGAAGAACGTTTTGTGCGGACTTGATAATAACACTATACTGTTCAGCCGTTTCTCCGATAAATTTACCCGATGCTACAACTGCAGCAGTAGTATCTATTGTTCCACCAAGCCATGCGCCGGCTACTTCTTGTGAGAGCCCCATTAATTTTGCCAGATATGGAAGCAAATACATCATTGGTATTGCTACAATCAGTACAAGCGAAATAACAAATGATAGCTTTTTAGGATCACCCTTTATAGCACCGCTTGTTGCAATTGCTGCAGAAACTCCGCAAATTGAAACAGAGCTTGAAAGGAGCATAGACATTTCTTTATCAATCCTGAATGCTTTGGTTGATATCCAGAAACTAAAATACCATACTGAAAATACAACTATTAATCCCTGAACCATTCCTAATGCACCCGCTTTCATAATCTCATTAAAAAGTATAGAGCTACCAAGAATAACTAGTCCGGCTTTTATATAATATTCGCTTCTAACTGCTGAAGCCATCCATTTGGGGAGACCAATGGTATTTCTAATAAATAATCCTATCAGGACTGCAAAGAAAACCGACTCCAAACCTATGGTTTTAATTGAGCTGATATTTGCAATGTATGATGCCAGCTGAGCGAGTAAAAATATTATTATAAATGATATCAAAAATTGCCCATTGTCTTTATTACCCATAAATAAGTAACCCATATAAGAGAGTATTGCAATTATTGCAGACATTGATATATTGTTAGTCATTAAAGATGGAAGCAATATAACGAGGACCAGAATGAGTGCACCTATAATGGTTGCTACCCAATCTTCACTTTTTAATGTTTTCAGCATATATAAATTGATTAGATTAACTCAAAAAGAGTGATAAATTTATAATTTAATTAAGTTCTATATGACAAATTTATGAATTATTTACGATTTAGGAAATCTTTTGTAATTTCTTTTTGCAAATAAACAGCCATTTAACGTTTAAAACACTTTGTTGGTCGATGAATTCAAACAGTTAGTCTATTTAATTTGTTAAAAGAGGTCTCTTATGTTATTTTTGTTTCGGTTAATATTTTAAAAACTGTTTATACGGACAAGATACTATTATTATGAAAAAAATTTATTTCTTAGTTATAACCATTCTGTTATGCTCTTTTGGATTAACAGCTCAGTCGCAAATTACTCGTGGAATAACGGGAAGAATTCTTTTAGAGAATACAAATGAACCTGTTCCTCAAGCTAATATTCGTGTACTGAGACAATCTGATAGTACATTTGTTACTGGCAAGGCGTCAGAAATGGATGGTAAATTTTCTATTCCGGTAAATAATGGTTCATATATAGTTCATGTATCCTTTATAGGCTTCCATGATTTATATAAAAATGTTTCAGTTTCATCCTCAACTCCTATGGCAAACCTGGGAGATTTGGTAATGAGTGCTGATAATATCCTTTTATCTGAAACAGTAGTAACAGCTAAAGCGCCGGAAATTGTTGTAAAAGGTGACACTCTGGAATATAATGCAGATTCCTATAAAGTAACTGAAAGTGCTGTAGTAGAAGACCTATTAAAGAAAATGCCCGGTGTAGAAATAGACAGTGAAGGAAATATAACTGTTAATGGTAAATCAATTTCAAAAATATTAGTAGATGGCGAAGAGTTTTTCAGTGACGACCCAAAAGTAGCTTCAAAAAATCTACCTGCCAAGATGGTTGAAAAGTTACAGGTTCTGGAAAGGAGAACTGAAATATCTCAAATGACCGGTTTTGATGATGGAGAAGAAGAAAATGTTATAAATCTTACCGTTCGTCCGGGAATGAAAGAGGGGCTTTTTGGAAATGGATTTGCAGGATATGGAAGCAAGGATCGTTATGAGGCCAATGCTATGGTAAACTATATGAGAAATAACGACCAGTATACTATAATAGGAGGAACCAACAATACAAATAATGCAGGCTTTTCTGATTTAGGTACTGCCATGTTTGGAAGTATGGGCGGATTTGGAGGCCGTGGTGGAGGATTTGGTAGTCGTGACGGTATTACCACTTCTGCTAATATTGGTGGTAATTTTAGTAAAGATTTCACCAAGAAATTCAAGTTAGGAGGTAATGTAAGGTATGGTTATGGTGATACAGAAGTCACTTCAGAAGTATTTACACAAAACATCCTGAGTGCAGGTAATACCCTTGAAAGCGAAAGAAATACAAGAAATAATATAAGTCAGAACTTCCACATGGATTTAAGAATGGAATGGAAACCTGACACTTCAACAACAATAATTTTCAGACCAAACGTCTCATTTTATAATAACTCACGTAATGAAACCGGAAATTTCAATACAATACAGCAGATGACTGGTGACACAATCAATTTAGGTGAGTCAGTATACATGTCAGAAGGTGATGGTAATAATTTAGGTGGTAGATTAGATATGAGCCGTGAACTCGGGAAAAAGGGTAGGGTTTTAAGTGCTCAGATCAGAGGGAATATGAGCAATTCTGAGAATAGCGGTTCTAGTGAGTCAACTACAACAATATATTTCAGGGATCAACGCACCTCTGACATCATTGATCAACGTTTTGTTAATACAAATGACAATAGTTCATGGAGAGGCTATCTCTCTTATGTAGAACCAATCGGTAAGAACAATTTTCTCCAGCTGGCATACCAGTACCGACAAAATAACTCAGAGTCAGACAGAGATACCAGAACTAAGGATGAGTCAGGTAACTATACTGTTCTCGATTCAACATATAGTAAAAGATTAGAGAATAGTTTCGTCAGACAGGAACTGGAGCTGAATTTCAGATCTGTCAGAGAGAAGTTCGATTATATGTTTGGTTTCTCAATGCAACCTTCTAGTTCTCACAGCAAAACATTTATCGGTGCTCAAAAGATTGATGACCTGAAACAGGATGTTATAAACTATGCACCAATGGCACAGCTGAATTATAGATGGAGTAGAAATCAAAATCTTAGAATCCGTTATTTTGGAAATACTGATCAGCCATCTGTTTCACAATTGTCACCTGTAGTTGATGTGTCTGATCCACTGAATGTTAGCTTTGGTAATCCCGATTTGAAACCCTCATTTGAACACAGACTAAATATAAACTACAGATCTTCTAATCCGGAAAAGGCAAGTTCATTTAACGCGTTTGCCAATGCAGGATATATGACAAATGATGTTGTTTCACTAACTGCTACAAATGTAGAAACAGGACGTAAGGTAAGAACTTATGAAAACATAACAGGCAACTGGAATGCAAATGGGCGTATGGTACTAAATGTTCCTCTAAAAAATATTAAGTTTTCTATATTCTCGATGTCATTCCTGAGCTATAATCATACTAATGGTTTAACTGGTACTTTTGTGCAAACTGGTGATGAAATATCACGAGATGACATCACTCCTGAAAAGAACCTTAGCAAGCGAATGAATGTAGGAGAGGTATTAGGGCTGAACTATAGATCTGATCTTTTTGACTTGGGTATCAGAGGTAATTTCAACTACAATAAGGTAAGAAACAGCCTTGAGGGTCAGCAAAATCAGGAGTATCTGAATTATGGTGGAAACGCAAATGCAACAATTTATCTCCCGTTGGATTTTACAATTGAGAGTGATATAAATTACTCCACAAATTCAGGGTACGCAGATGGATTCCAGCAAAATGAATGGTTGTGGAATGCCTCAATTCAGAAAACACTCTTTAAACAGAAGAATGGCACATTACGCTTCAAAGTATATGATATTCTGCAACAACGAAGCAATATAAATCGTAGTGTAACTTCAAACTACATAAGAGATACTACAACCAATACACTTACAAGTTATTTCATGGTACATTTTGTATATCGCTTCAATATCTTCAAAGGAGGAGCATCAAGTCAGGATATGATGCCTGGAAGAGGTGGATTTGGTCCCCCAATGCGTAGAGGAGGATAATTTAAATATATCATAAAGATGGATCAAACAATTAAAAGAAATAATCAGACAAAATGGAACAGTGTATTTGTTCATGTCTTATTATGGGGAGTAATTTTCATACTCCCTTACTTCTTTATAAATGAGGAGCAGATTTTTAACTGGAAACCATTTCTAAGGTCTCTGCCTGATATGCTGGGCATAATGTTGGTTTTCTATATCAACTATTTCGTACTTATTGAAAAACTTCTCTTTAAAGGTAAGACAAAAGAGTATATTATATGTAATATTATATTAATTGTAGGTGTTACATTACTTATGTCCTATATGCCTATTTGGTTAAACAAGCTTATACCTGAAATGAGAGTGTTTAGAAGAAGACGATGGGGAGGTATCCCTGTAATGCATATAATTAGGAACTCTACTACTTTGTTTTTAATAACAGGGTTGAGTTTAGCCTTCAAAATGACTGTAAGATGGTTTGAACTTGACAATGAGAGAAAAGAATTGGCCAAAGCAAAGTCTGAAGCTGAATTACAAAATATTAAGAATCAAATAAATCCTCATTTTCTACTTAATACCTTAAATAATATTTATGCACTGATAGAGTTTGATCCTCCAAAAGCCCGAAGGGCAGTAGTGGACTTAAGTAAACTTCTCAGACATTTGCTTTATGATAATAATCAAACCTATGTTCCGCTCAAACAGGAAGCGGAGTTTTTGCGTAATTATTTAGATCTCATGCGTATACGTCTTTCAGATAATGTGGAACTTAAAGCCGACTTCTCATATTCTGAAAGCAGAAACACACTAATTCCTCCACTAATTTTTATATCTTTACTTGAGAATTCCTTTAAACATGGAATAAGTGGAGATAAATCTTCATTTATAAATGTAACATTAAAAGAGCATCCAGATGGAAAAGTTGAGTTTGTTTGCAAAAACAGCTATTTTCCAAAAAGCAAAAAGGATAAAAGTGGTAGTGGTATAGGACTTGATCTTGTTAAAAGACGTCTTGAACTTCTTTATCCAGGAAGTTATAATTGGGAAACCACAATCGAAAATGATGTTTACTCTACTGTATTGGTAATTGATTCCAAAAAACTGATGAATGATACTAAACTGTTGGATAGTCGACGATGAACCTTTGGCTCTTTCTCTATTAGAGTCATATGTGAACAGAGTTCCATTTCTTAAACTTACCGGAAAATATAGCAGCGCAATTTCTGCAATGCAGAATATAACATCTGAAAAAGTTGATGTTCTCTTTCTGGATATACAGATGCCTGGTATAAATGGAATGGATTTTGCCTATACAATCAGTGATAATACACGTGTAATATTTACTACAGCATTCAGTGAATATGCTATTGAGGGATATAGAGTAAATGCTCTTGATTACCTGCTAAAGCCCTTTTCTTTCGAGGATTTCATGATTGCAGCCAAGAAAGCACTTAATTGGTTTGAAATTAAAACGAAATCTGGTTACGATTCAGAAAGAGAAAGATCAAACGTAGGAATATTTGTAAAGTCAGAATACAAATACCTTCATGTTCTGTATAAAGATATTGATTACATTGAGGGACTCAAAGATTATGTCAAGATATACACAATTACAGATCCAAAACCTATTCTGTCACTGATGAGTCTTAAACAGCTGGAAGAGGAGTTACCTTATGATAATTTTATCCGTGTTCATCGGTCATATATTATCAACATGGAAAAAATTACAAGTATCAATAAAAACAGAATAATTATAAGCAATAAAGAAATACCGATAGGGGATACCTATCGTAAACAGTTTATGGCAATAATTGATAAAAGATAAAATATAAAAGCTCTCTAAAATTAATCAGAGAGCTTTTATTATTTTAGAAATCGACTATATAAGTCGGACATAAATTAAGAAAGTGTTGCTGCTATCATCCAAACATCTTTCTCATGTCCAGAAATCAAATCAGACACAAGTGCAACTGTACCTTCATCTTCTGCTTCAGATGCAGCATTCAGGACTTCACGTTCAACTGCTAATAATTCTTTCAGGTAGTCAAGAACTAGCTTGAACATCTCAGTAGGATCTGTTAAAACACCGCTTTCTTTAATACTGGCAGTTTTCAGATAATCACTGAAGTTATGGGCAGGAACCCCACCAAGCATCAATATACGCTCAGCTACTTCATCAATATGATCTGCTGTTGCATCATAATACTCTTCAAATTTCTCATGAGCTCCGAAAAAGAGTGTTCCTTTCACATTCCAGTGAAATCCTCTAAGGTTTGTATAATAGAGCTGTAAGTTAGCTAATAGTTTTTGTAAACCATCTACTGTTTTCTTTGTTTTTTCAGAATCTAATTGTAAATAATCTAATGTTTTCATAATTCTTTTTTTTAATATTTTTATTTAGAGCTGTTACAAATATAACGAAAAAAGAGCTGTTTTGCAAAGGTTTTCAGGCTCAATAACAAATAGAAATAATCTATTCTATGAGTTTAGATATAGAAATAGTTATCTTGTGACGGCCCGGAACTTCTATAAGTCTATAAGTATATAATTCCAAAAATCTCAAAAATTCATATATCCATTTAAAATCAGAAAAAGTTCAGAGCATATACTTTACGGTATATATAATTGTAATATAATTGACTAATTAAGTTGTATATACAATTGACTTTCATTTTGAATTTCTATATTTGTAAACAGTTTTACCCACTAAAAAGTAATATCATATGAAACAGAGAAATCTATTGTTAATCGGACTGCTAATTATTCCGATACTGGCTTTTGGTCAGAGACGAGAAGTTGAGGGAATGAAATACCTAGATGAGAACCGAAAACCTATCTACAGACAAAATGTATTTATTCCAAATGTTGGGGAATTTCAGGTATTGAAATGCGACTTCCACACACATACTGTTTTTTCAGATGGTCAGGTTTGGCCAACAGTACGCCATCAAGAAGTATGGGAAGAGGGATTAGATGCCTATGCCATTACTGATCATATTGAGTATACACCACACAAAGAAGATGTAAAAATAAACCCTGACCGTGGATTTCAACTTTTAAAAGAAACTGCTGAAAGGAGTAATATAATTTTAGTAAAAGGTACAGAGCTAACCAGGAATACTCCTCCGGGCCATTTTAATGCTATATATATAAACGACCCATCTGATTTTATTGAAGACAGAGCAAATGAACTAGACAGAGAAGCAGTTATGAAGGCTTTAGAACAAGATGCATTTATATTTTGGAATCACCCTGGATGGCAGCCAGGCATAGAAGGTTCTTACGAGTGGATTCCATTTGTAGATGATCTGTATAAGAATAAAGCACTGCATGGAATTGAAGTGGTAAATGGATTCGGAATTCATTTTAAAGCTCTTGACTGGTGTATTGACAAAGGGTTAACAGTAATGGGCAATACAGATATACACAATCTTACAGCACATGACTATGATTTCAGTAAAGAGTATGTACATCGTACAATGACTCTTGTTTTAGCAAGAGAACGCACTGCTGAATCAATCAGAGAAGCACTCGAAGAAGGCAGAACAGTTGCCTGGGCAAGTAAATACCTCCTGGGTAAAGAAGAGAATGTAAAAGACCTGTTTAATGCATGCGTGGAGCTGAAACCTTCGCATTATACAGAAGCCAGAAACAATGGTACTAAGATCAACTATTATGAAATAAAAAATAAAAGCGACCTTTATTTTGAATTGAGCCTCTCAGATGGTAGCGCAACTAAAAATGTTGTACTTTATCCCCGCTCAACTCAGCTAATTACTGCAAACGAAGAAACAGCTTCACTTTCAGGAGAAGTTGTTTCAACTTACGTAAGGAGTGACCAGCATCTTAAGGTTGATTTTGATTTAAACTGATAACTAAGAGGAAGAAGTAAATTCTTCATGAAGCACTTAAAATAACAAAGGAGTTCAATTGGGTTAAATCCAATGAACTCCTTTATTTTATATAACTAAAAAAACGGAGGAATTAAATAAAGAGAACTTAGGAGTTTATCTTCTTCTATTGAAGTTACTTTTTTTACTTCAATACCTAACTTAATACACTTACTGTTGGTAATGCCATCAATTGTAGAAAGATAGATTACTTTGATGTATTTTCTGGATAAATAAATATGCAAATCATCCTTACAGTATAAATCCTTATTCATTTCAATGGTCTCTACGCCTACGACCCTGTTGTCTTGCAAGTCAAAAATTACCAATCTTGTATTATCATTATCATCTAGGTTGGTTATTTTATTTTCTGAAATCAGTATCGCTTTCCTTTCAAACATGACTATCTAATATAAAATTTTTGAATATTCAAAACATCATTTTCTTAAAATTATTCACTTTCAGCCTATGAAATTTATGTAACTAGAAATAGATATCAAATTAGTGATATTACAAAACATTAGTTTATAAAATTAAAATGATTTCAATTTATCATCCAGTATACTATTCCATTACTCCTTTGTACTTTATTTTTATCCAGAACATATCTTTTATTTGATATGAAAGTACCTTACGACACAGTGGTTGCGAGTAATCCGGCTTAGGTTAAAAAGTGGTTTGTATTTTGATGTGATTTATATTATTAAAAATGTAGTGTTCTATGGTTAAATAACCATAAATACTCTATATATGACAAGAACTTAAAAGTACTTTTATTGTTTGTAGTAACGTGAAAATTAACACAGCTATAATAAAACACTTTTATGTATAAATATTTAACGACTTCACTTTTTCTTTTAGTGAGCCTGTTAACTTTTGCACAAACAGGTACAGTAAAAGGACGAGTGTATAACCAAAAGAATAATGAACCTCTTGAATTTGCTACTATCAGAATTCAAGGAACAACTAATGGTACAACAACCGATTTAGAGGGAAATTATGAAATTGTGTATCGACCTGGATTCTACCGATTAGAAGTTAGCTATGTAGGATATGAAACAACACTATCGGCAGAAGTGCAAATTCAAGGTAACCAAACTGCTTTTATCGATATTGCTGTTCCCGAGTCATCAACACTTATTGATGAAGTTGTGGTCAGGCCAACTTTTAATCTGAAAAAAATTGAAAGTCCGGTTTCACTTCTCACTATTGGAGTAAGTGATATTGAGAAAGCAGCAGGTGTTAACCGCGATGTTTCAAAAGCATTACAATCGCTACCAGGGGTGGGGGCAACCGATCCTAATCGTAACGATCTGATTGTAAGAGGTGGTGGTCCTTCTGAAAATGTATTCTATCTCGATGGTATAGAGATCCCTATCATCAATCACTTTGCAACACAAGGCTCTTCGGGAGGAGTTGTGGGTATTATTAATCCCGATTTCGTGAGAGAGGTTAATTTCTATACAGGTGCATTTCCTGCCAACAGGCCCAATGCTTTAAGTTCGGTGATGGATATCAGGCAAAAGGATGGAAGTCGCGACCGTATCCACACTCAACTTGGTATAGGTGCATCAGATGCTGCTTTTACTATGGACGGACCAATCGGTGATAAAACTACATTTATCGTCTCAGCTCGCCAGTCATATCTTCAGTTGCTTTTCAAGTTCATAGGTCTGCCATTCTTGCCTACGTACAACGATTTTCAGGTTAAGTATAAATATCAGATAGATCCAAAGAATGAGCTCTCAATAATTGGTCTGGGTGCAATTGATAATATGACTCTTAATACCGATTTACAGGAAGACGGCACTGAGTCACAACGTTATCTTCTGGATTATCTACCTGTTTATCAGCAGTGGAACTATACAATTGGTGCTGTTTACAAGCATTTTAGCGATAATTATTTTGATACGTGGGTGCTCAGCAGAAATATGCTGCGAAACAAAAACTTCAAATATCCTGATAATGATGAATCGCAACCAAAAATATCAGACTATCGCTCAGATGAAGCTGAGAATAAGTTCAGATTTGAAAGAAGCTATCCCGACCTGCCCGTTAAACTACTGATTGGCGCCGGAGTAGCATACTCACACTATGAAAATGAAACCAATCGTAAAGTTTTCAGCAATGGATCTTTAAACGATCTTATCTATAATACAAAACTCGATCTATGGTCATATCAGGCATTTATTCAGGCATCTGATACTTATCTTAACAACCGTTTATCTCTTTCATTAGGATTAAACACAATCGGAAATAATTTCAACAATAATATGAAGAACCCTCTGAATCAGGTATCGCCACGATTCTCAGCTTCATACAGGTTAACAGATAAATGGGATATAAATGCTAATGTTGGTCGCTACGCCATGCGCCCTGCCTACACAACATTAGGCTACAAGGATGCCTCAGGACTGTTTATAAACAAAAATGAGAATCTTAAGCATATCATCTCCAACCAGGCAATTGCAGGCTTTGCCTATGAGCTCAATTTTAAACTTAGGTTTAACTTAGAAGGTTTTTATAAGCTATACAATAATTACCCACTCTCGGTAACAGACGGAATGAGTATTGCCGGAAAAGGAACAGATTATGGTCAAGTTGGCGATGAAGAGATAGTTTCAACCGGTAAAGGCAGGGCATATGGAATTGAATTTTCAGGAAAACTTCTTGATTATAAAGGTCTCAATAGCACTATAACATACACGCTTTTCAAGAGTGAATTCACAGGAGCAGATGGAATTTATCGTCCGTCAAACTGGGACACCCGTCACATGGTAAACCTTCTTGGCAGCTACAATCTCCCAAAAAACTGGAATATTTCTATGCGTTGGCGCTTTGTGGGAGGTGCACCATACTCACCAATTGATGTGGACCTATCTACAAATAAAGATGCATGGAGTGTAAACAACAGGCCATATATCGACTATGCAAATTATAATACACTACGACTGAAAGACTCTCATCAACTCGATTTAAGAATAGATAAGGAGTATTATTTTAAGAAGATGATGCTAAACTTCTATCTTGATGTACAGAACGCTTATAATTTCCAGTCGGAAAATCCACCAATTTATACAAATAAAGATGCAAGCGGAATGATAATGAATGACCCCTCCGATCCCGAAAAACAGTTATTGAGGCAGCTTGATTCTTTTAGCGGCACAGTATTACCGGCAATTGGAGTGATGATTAAGTTTTAACCGGTAAAAAGATGAATGTAATAAGAATTGGGAAATTGTTTTAAAGTATCAGACGATTTCCCAATTTTCTATTTCACCCTCAACAATCTTAAACAATGGGTGTGCATCCAAACATAATATCTTTTCAACTTGATTGAGTTTCTCAAGATCTCTTATTTTTAACTTCTTAAGCAGATGCTCTCTTTCATACTCCATTTGACCACTAGTAACGTTTAAACTACCGGGAGTGAAGCTCCAATCTATTTTATTCTTGTCAAAATTATAACTACGTGATTGTGCTTCAAACAAAACTTCACTCAAGTACTGATTAATTAAGTTAACTGCATCACCCGAATTCCTGAACCTGTTAAGCTGCGGATGATTTTTATAACCTTTAGTTCTTCCTTCCAAAACATGCTTGGCAAGCAATGCTTCTCTCCACAAAGCAACAAGTCCTTTTGTATCTAAGTATTTTGGGTGTAATGACCCTAGTCTCATAAAAGTATGTTTTTACAAAGTTATCTTTTTTCTAAATAATATACTAATCAGCCATCTGTCGTCCTTTATTTAATTTACATTAATTTGAATTTAGTGTAAATCTATTGAAGGACTATTCAAGGGGATTTATAATACATAAGCAATACTTAGTCCGAAGATCGCTTATAGATCACTTATACATGGCTTATATATAGATAAGCCATGTATAAGCGATCTTCATACCAAGTATATGCTAAATAAGAAATAAGTCTCATTTATATCGCCGGAGATAATATTGTGATTTTCAATGCATTGTAAATGCTTGAAATAGAGTTTATAGAGTGTTATGATAGAAAATATATTCAATTTTATAAACATTTTCCAATTTGTTTTGTCTACTTTAGCAGATTAGTTATGATAAAAACAAAGATATTTAACGAACAGAGTAAACCTACAGAGAGAGAAAAAAGTGAAGTTGTCGATTTCTTATTCGATAATCTTCAGCAGTATGGCGACCCAAAAAATCAGATTGAAAGAGCAATAGATTATTCCACAAAAGAGTTTACTTCTTTTGGCGGATTTACTATGGTTCTGAAGGAGGAAGAAGAAATCAGAGCTGCAGTAGTGGTTAACAGGACAGGTATGGATGGTTATATCCCAGAGAATATCCTGGTGTATATAGCTACTGATAAAAACCATCGTGGTAAAGGAATCGGAAAAATGCTTATTGAACTCACTATTGAAAAAACGGACGGAGATATCGCGCTACATGTTGATGCTGATAATCCTGCTAAAAAATTGTATGAGAAATTTGGTTTTACTAATCCTTATCTCGAAATGAGGTTAAAAAAATAATTATGGCTGAACTGGTAATACAGACAGAGAAGATAAAAGAAAATATAAAGAGTTTAAGCGATTTTTTTGAAAAATATAATATACAGTGGAGCCTTGTAACTAAGGTGTTTTCGGGAGATAAAGAGTTTCTGAAACATATACTTACAGATGATGTAATTGAAAAAATAAACTCAGTAGGTGATTCACGATTAACCAGCCTGAGAAATCTAAGAGCAGTTAATCCAAATATGAGAACAATCTACATAAAACCACCTGCTGAGGTTTATGCAGATGAGGTTGTAGAGTATGCCGACATTTCATTGAACTCATCGCTAAGTACGATTATGGCTCTTAATGAAGCAGCCGGAAAACAAGGAAAAATTCACCAGGTTATCATAATGATTGAGCTGGGAGAACTGCGCGAAGGAGTTAATAGAGAAAACTTGATGTCGTTCTATGAAAAAGTGTTCGACCTCCCAAATATTGATGTAATCGGACTGGGTTCTAATCTTGGTTGCATGTATGGCATTGAGCCCAATTACGACAAACTGCTTCAATTATCAATATATAAAGAGTTGATTTCATCACGATTCAATAAAGATTTGAAATTCATATCAGGTGGGTCATCAATTACGCTCCCACTTATTAACCAGGGCACAGTACCCAAAAACATCAACCATTTTAGGATAGGAGAAGCTGCATTCTTTGGGGTCAGCCCTCTTAAGAATGAACAGTTTATGAATCTTCACACCGATACTTTTGAATTTAGAGCAAATATTATTGAGCTGGAGAAGAAAAAGATTGTACCCGAAGGTGTTTTAAGTGATGCTAACATAGGACACACAGCCGATTTTAGCGAAACCGACCGTCACGAAACAACAGTTAAGGCAATACTTGATTTCGGCATGCTTGATGTGGATGATGAAGACCTGACAGCACTTGACAGTGATATAAAATTTGTTGGTATAACCTCCGATATGATGGTTGTTGACTTAGGTAAAAACAGGACCGAAGATGGCAAAAAGAAATATCATGTAGGAGATGAAATTGTGTTCAAAACCAACTATATGGCTGTTGCCAGATTGCTGAATTCAAAGTTTATTGATAAGAGGTTTGTGTGAGTTGTTCTATACAAACACGACCTGACAGTACACATTTTACAATTGTTTTTCTATTAACTTGAACAATCGGATATCCTGCTTAAATATATTATATTGTGATTTCCATTTAAAATGTCCTATTTTTGTTATGATCTTATTGGAGGATTATTATGAAAGAACTTGAACAGAAACTATTAGACAGGGATATTAAACCAACTGCAGTGAGACTATTGATATTTAAGGCAATGGTGGAGTATCCGCAGGCATTTAGCTTATCAGATCTTGAAGCTGTATTAGAGACTGTTGATAAATCAACAATCTCCAGAACTATTACTCTGTTCCATAACCATCTGGTAATTCACAGTATTGACGATGGCTCAGGCTCAATGAAGTACTCGGTTTGTAATGATGATTGTCAATGCGAATTAAATGAACTCCATGTACATTTTAATTGCGCTCATTGTCATAAAACATACTGCCTTGAAAGTGTTTCAATTCCTCCGGTTCAGTTGCCTGAAAAATTCTTGCTTGAGAACATCAATTTTGTTATGAAAGGTCTCTGCGATAAATGCTCCGAATCTTAAGTCAGAGCACAGCATTAGCAATTTGCAACTTGGTTGCGTAATTATCAATTTAACTTTGCTATGTAAATTGATAATTATATGGCACTAGATATCGCTAAAAATATTGAAACCAATTGTAGCAATGATGCAGGGTGTTGTTGCGGAGATTTAAATAGAGAATCCTTAGAAAGCAATTCTGATTGGAAAACCTATATACCAATTACAATTACAGTTGTCATTTTCCTTTGTGGAATTGTTCTCGATTACTTTAAAACAGACTTCTTTAAAGGCAATATGCGTCTACTTTGGTATATTGTTGCCTATTTACCTGTTGCTCTGCCATCCTTTAAAAATGCCGGCACCGCTTTAGCTCAGAAGGACTTTTTTAATGAATTTACTCTGATGATAGTTGCCACACTGGGTGCATTCCTTATTGGAGAGTATCCGGAGGCTGTTGCTGTTATGTTGTTCTACACAATTGGTGAGATGTTTCAGAATTCTGCTGTACAGAAAGCCAGAAAGAATATTAAATCTTTACTTGATGTTAGGCCCGATAGTGCATCAGTTATCAGAAACGGATCAATATCAGTAGTTAATCCTGAATCAGTTGCTATCGGTGAGTTTGTCCAGGTTAAAGCAGGAGAGAAGATTCCTTTGGATGGTAAAATGTTGACTGCCAAAGGAAGTTTTAATACATCTGCACTAACTGGCGAAAGTGTCCCAAGAACAATACGTGAGGGCGAACCGGTATTGGCAGGGATGGTTAATCTTAACAGTGTTATTGATTTCCGGGTGGAAAAAAAATATGAAGATAGCTCACTTGCACGTGTACTGGAAATGGTGCAAGAGGCATCGTCACGCAAGTCTAAGACTGAACTTTTTATTCGCAAGTTTGCACGAATATATACTCCAATTGTGTTTGCACTTGCACTGGCAATAACTGTTATCCCTTCTTTTATTGTCTCTGATTATCTTTTTTCCGACTGGCTATATCGTGCACTGGTGTTCCTGGTAATTTCTTGTCCCTGTGCACTAGTTATATCTATTCCATTAAGTTATTTTGGAGGTATAGGTGCAGCATCACATAATGGAATTCTGTTTAAAGGAGCAAATTACCTCGACTTAATTGCCAAAGTTAATACTGTGGTGATTGACAAGACAGGAACATTAACCGAAGGAGTATTTCAGGTACAGAAAATTGAATCTGTTTATCCTGATAAGGAAAAAATGATTGAGTATGCTGTAGCTCTTGAATCGAAATCGAATCATCCGATTGCTAAAGCCATGTTAGAATACCATCCTGATATTTTACCATATGACTTTAACATAGAGAATGTGGAAGAAATTGCCGGACATGGGATGAAAGGCTTGGTTAATGGGAAAGATGTATTGACAGGAAATACTAAATTAATGAAACTTCACAAGATCAAATACGAACAGAAAATAGATGATATAAAGGAGACAGTAGTTATTGTTGCCATAAATAAAGAATATGCCGGATTTTTTGTAATTTCTGATAAAGTGAAGAAAGACTCTTGGAATGCAATATCGCGACTGAAGAAATTAGGTATAAAAACTACAGTGATGCTGAGTGGAGATAAAAAGTCGATTGTTGATGATTTGGCAGATGAGTTGAATATTGACTTTGCATACGGTGATCTACTGCCTGAAGATAAGGTTTATCATATTGAGAAATTGAAGAAAGATTCTGATAACATAGTAGCATTTGTAGGTGATGGAATTAATGATGCACCTGCTTTAGCTATTAGTGATGTGGGGATTGCCATGGGTGGTATGGGTTCTGATGCAGCAGTAGAAATTTCAGATGTTGTGATCCAGACCGATCATCCATCTAAAATTGCCACGGCTATACAGATTGCACGTTCTACCCGTGCAATAGTTATTCAGAATATTGTGTTTGCTTTGGGTGTAAAGTCTCTAATAATGATATTAGGAGCCTTTGGAATAGCTTCAATGTGGGAAGCCGTGTTTGCCGATGTAGGCGTTTCTCTGATTGCTATACTCAACTCAATCAGAATATTAAGAAAAGATTTTAAATAATTTAAACTAACCTCATCACTCTGTCAACAGCATCATCAACCTGATCGATTGACTCTAATCCTAATGTCATGCAGTGCGTGTTGCCGGTGGTTAAGGCATATTTGATAGATTCCTCTCTTTCGTTATCTTTAACATGTCTACCTTCACCAAATATTTTCATGCCAATCACACCAATCCCTTTCGCTTTTGCTTTCCCAAGGAGTTCACTCACCATATAGGGGGTATTGTCCATATGGCTTTGGAATGGATTTATACGTGCTAAAATAATATCAACCCATGGATTATCTACAGCTTCAACCATTGCTTCCCAATTGTGGCATGAGACGCCAACTGCTTTTACGATACCATCTTCTTTTACCTTGGCTAATCCTTCCATATAATGCTTACGGTTATTGCTCCATCCTGGCTGCATCAGGCAGTGCATTAAGAGAATATCAATATACTCAGTGCCTATTTCTTTGCGATAACGGTCGAGAGATTCACGTACAGGAGCATTCCTATCAGAACCATCTTCATATGTCCATATCTTTGTGAGAAGGGTTATTTTCTCGCGTGGCATGGATTTGATGGCATGCCCTACAAATGGGTGGGATCCATACGAATCAGCCATATCAAAGAATGTGATACCTCTGTCATATGCGTGATGTGCCATAGAAGCAAACTTATCCATTCCCAGTCGAGTCTGATTGGATGATTTGGAGCCACCAACCGATCCTGTGCCTAATGCTATTCTTGAAACAGTGAGTCCGCTGTTACCTAATTTAACTTTATCTACTTTGACTTCGGGTTTTAGATCGATATTAAATGAACCTTTCCCGGCAACCGTGAGACCTGCAAAACCTGCAAACCCGGTGTGAATAAAACTACGGCGAGATATCTTTTTCATTTAATTACAGATTTTTAATTAGAACTATTTTAACAGGACATACTCAAAAGTAGAAAATAATTTCTATAAATCAAGTAGTTGAAGAAAAATATGATATTGATTACCAATCATAATATATTAAGTATTTTCCAGAGGAATAATGTCTTATCTTTGTTGCATGAATATAGAGAATCAACAATCAACTATTTTATCTAATCTGGGTATTAATGCATTGAATAAGATGCAGTTTGAAGCTCAGAGAACGATAATGAATAAGAAAAATATTATACTGCTTTCTCCTACAGGTTCAGGAAAGACACTTGCATTTTTACTGCCGATACTGCAACTGCTTGACGAGAATATAAAAGGAGTGCAGTGCTTGATAATTGCTCCATCACGCGAACTTGCTATGCAAATAGAACAGGTGTGGAAGAAGATGTCGACAAAGTTTAAGGTAAATGTTTGCTATGGAGGGCATTCTATCGAAACGGAGCTAAACAACCTAAGTAATCCTCCGGCTCTGCTTATTGGTACTCCGGGACGACTTACAGACCATTTAGAAAGGGAGTCCTTTGATACGGGCAATATTAGAATATTGGTGCTGGATGAGTTTGATAAGTCACTTCAGCTGGGCTTTTTGGAGGAGATGAATGCTATTTTAAGTAAGTTGTCAAATCTTGAAAAAAGAGTTTTGCTATCTGCTACTTCCGATGTAGAGATACCAGAATTTGTTGGTATGGACTCTCCTGTAACTCTTGATTTTGTACATGAGGTGCAAAATGAGACTCTTTCACTTAAACTGGTAGTATCTCCCGAAAAGGATAAAATAGATACGCTTTTTAAATTGCTTTGCAATATAAATTCTGAGGCTGCGCTAATATTTTGTAATCATAGAGAATCAGCAGAAAGAATCAGCAGCGTGTTAGTTTCCAAAGGTATAAATTGCGGATATTATCATGGGGGAATGGATCAGGATGACAGGGAAAGAGTATTAATACAATTCAGAAATGGTAGTCTTAATTTTCTTGTTACAACTGATCTTGGGGCAAGGGGGTTGGATATTCCGGAAATGAAACATGTGATCCATTATCATTTACCGGCAAAAGATGTAGATTTTACTCACCGTAATGGACGTACAGCACGTATGAATGCTTCCGGTACAGCATATATTGTTATATATAAAGAAGAGGCTTTGCCCGAATATATCCCGCAAGGTTTAGATATACTGCAACTGAAAGATGGTGGTCCATTGCCACAGCAACCGGAATACCAGACAATATATATTAGTGGAGGTAAGAAAAACAAAGTTAATAAAGGTGATATTGTGGGATTCTTTCTGCAAAAAGGAAGATTGGATATGTCTGATTTGGGTCTGATTGAAGTGAAAGACTTTGTATCCTTTGCCGCTGTCAGAGCGTCTATGGTTAAAACGCTTTTGAATAACATTAGAAACCAAAAGTTGAAAGGTAAGAAATATAAGATTGAGGTTGCCAGACAGGTAACTATATAAACAAAAAACACCTGCCGAAATATCGATAGGTGTTTTAATTTATTTTGTGGGCGATGACGGATTCGAACCGCCGACATCCTGCTTGTAAGGCAGGCGCTCTGAACCAGCTGAGCTAATCGCCCTTTTTTTAATAACTGCTTTTCTTAATTTCTCATCTCTTTGAGTAGTTGTTTTCCTGAAAAGCGATGCAAAGATATACTCTTTTTTGAATGTGACAAAATTATTTCAATTATTTTTATCAAAATTTTTAAGACTCTATTATTATCACTATTTTTGTATATCGAAAAGAGGTATATAATATAATGAACTTAAACCGACTGACAGCTATTTCACCAATTGATGGTAGATACAGAGATAAAACAGAAGCTTTATTTCCGTTTTTTTCTGAATATGCCCTCATAAAATACCGAGTACAGGTAGAAATCGAATATTTTATTGCTCTCTGCGAAGCGGGTATAAATTCTTTGCAGAATGTTGATGAGAATCAATTTGATCTGCTGAGAGCTATTTACAAAGGTTTCGACGAGGATGATGCTCAAGATATTAAAGAGATTGAAAAGATCACTAATCACGATGTGAAGGCAGTGGAGTATTTCCTTAAAGAGAAATTTGACAAGCTCCACCTTTCTGAACAAAAGGAATTTATTCATTTTGGTCTTACTTCTCAGGATATAAATAATACTGCCACACCTATGATGTGGCGTGATGCTTTGGAAACTGTTTACATCCCAGAGATGGAGCAGTTGATTTCGTTGATTGATGCTTTGGCGGAAGAGTGGAAAGATATTCCTATGCTAGCCAGAACTCATGGTCAGCCAGCATCTCCAACCCGTCTGGGAAAAGAGATGAAGGTATTTTCATACAGATTGACTAATCAATTGGAAGTGCTTAAACATATTCCTGCCAAAGCTAAATTTGGTGGAGCAACAGGAAACTTTAATGCTCACCATGTGGCTTATCCCGAGATAGATTGGAAAAAGTTTGGTAATGAATTCCTGTTCGAAAAGTTGAACCTGATCAGGGAGGAATATACTACTCAAATTTCTAATTATGATGCATTCGCTGCATCCTTTGATGCAATGAAACGAATTAATACTATCCTGATTGATTTCAACAGGGATGTATGGCAATATATCTCTATGGAGTATTTCAAGCAAAAAATCAAAGAGGGTGAAGTGGGTTCATCAGCTATGCCACATAAGGTAAATCCTATTGATTTTGAAAATGCTGAAGGTAATCTTGGTATTGCTAATGCACTTCTTGAACATCTGGCGGCTAAATTGCCTGTGTCAAGATTACAAAGAGACTTAACAGACTCAACTGTGATACGAAATATTGGAGTACCTATGGCACATGAGATAATTGCAATTAAAAGTACAACAAAAGGACTTCATAAGTTGTTATTAAACCGTGAGACGATAGATAGAGATCTGGACAATAACTGGGCAGTGGTTGCCGAAGGAATACAGACTATATTGAGACGTGAAGGGTATCCAAAACCATATGAGGCATTAAAAGAACTGACTCGCACAAATAATCATATTACTAAAGATAGTATCGCAGAGTTTATTGATACATTGGAGGTGAGTGACAGTATCAAAAATGAACTTAAGGGAATTACACCTCAATCCTATACAGGAATTTAAAAAAGAGCAATTATTATTTATTGAATGTAATGTAAATACAAATTAAGGAAAATCCAATGCCGGTTGTTCTATTACATGATGGCCGGTACTGTTTTATTAAAATTGAAAAAAACCGTGAGGTTTAATAATTAAGACAAAACTAAATGCAACAATGACAACAAACAACGAAGAATCGCGCCCTAAAAGAAGTTTCTATAGTGCGCACAATGAGAGACACGCTTCCCCTAACAGAAATAATCAGGGTAATGAGCGAAGAACACAACAGGAGGGGTATCATTCTGAAAGATCCTATAACCAAAACAGAGGAGAACGCCCACAAGGTGGTTCATATGGTAATAGTGAGGGAGGCAATGTAAGAAAAAGACGCCCAAGAGTTGGTGAAAGGGTACAGGCTCAACAAAGAGGCCAAGGTGGTGGCGGTTATGGTAATCGCAGCTGGGGCAATCAATCACAGAGTTCAAATTATAAAACGACTACTAGCTCCACTGGTAAGAAACTTAAAAAGAAAAAACCGTTTAAGCAGATTAAATATAAGGAGAATGCAGATCCAAATGCTCCTATACGTCTTAATAAATTTATTGCTAATGCAGGTATCTGCTCACGTCGTGAGGCTGACGAGTTTATACAGGCTGGAGTGGTAACAGTGAACGGTGTAGTGGTAACTGAACTTGGAACAAAAATTACTCGTTCTGATGAAGTTAAATTCCATAATCAACCTGTTCAGCTTGAAAGTAAGGTATATGTTCTACTTAATAAGCCTAAAGGCTTTGTTACTACAACTGATGATCCTGAGAACCGTAAAACAGTGATGGAATTGGTGAAAAGTGCAGCATCAGAAAGGATTTATCCTGTTGGAAGACTTGATAGGGCTACTACAGGTGTTTTACTCCTTACAAATGATGGCGACTTAGCTTCCAAATTAACACATCCTAAATACGAGAAGAGAAAAATCTATCAGGTTTGGCTTGATAAACCGGTTGCAATGGAGCATATGCAGGCTATTGCAGATGGAATTGAGCTAGAGGATGGAGAGATACATGCTGATGCTATAAGTTACGTTACAGAAGAAGATCTTACTCAGGTGGGTATTGAGATTCATTCAGGTAAAAATCGTATCGTTCGCAGAATTTTTGAAAAACTGGGATATCGCGTATTAAAGCTTGACAGAGTATATTTTGCAGGTTTGACGAAAAAGAAATTATCTCGTGGTAAATGGCGTTATCTTTCAGAACAAGAGGTTAATATGCTCAGAATGGGAGCTTTTGACTAAATATTAATTTATAAATAATAACATTAAAATTTTCTGTCTATTACTACAGAGATAAAAAATATTTTGCAACAAAATCTCTAATGGGAGATTAATCGTTGATTATGAAACAGATTAAGAGGACAAAAATATCGGAAGCTTTAAAGCTTACCAGTTTCGGAGAAGAGATAAATGTAAAAGGATGGGTTCGTACCCGCAGAGGAAATAAGAACGTAGGATTTGTTGCGTTGAATGATGGATCTACCATTCATAATATACAGATTGTTATAGACATAGCGCAGTTTGGTGAAGAGTTTCTTAAGCCAATCACAACAGGTGCATGTATTAATGTAAATGGCAAGCTGGTTGAGTCGCAGGGAAAAGGACAGTCGGTTGAGGTTCAGGCAACTGAAGTGGAAATTTACGGGCCGGCTGATCCTACTACATATCCATTGCAAAAGAAAGGACACTCTCTGGAGTTTTTGCGTGAAATAGCACATTTACGCCCACGTACAAACACCTTTGGAGCGATCTTCAGAATGCGTCACCACATGTCATTTGCAATTCATAAATATTTTAATGACAGAGGTTTTTACTACTTCCATACACCCATTATTACAGCTTCAGATGCTGAGGGTGCAGGTTCTATGTTTGAAGTAACCACTCTGGATTTTAATAATATTCCCAGGGATCAAGAGGGTAAAGTTGATTATTCACAGGACTTTTTCGGGATGCAGACCAACCTGACTGTTTCGGGACAATTGGAAGGTGAACTTGGTGCAATGGCACTTGGTGGAATTTATACTTTCGGTCCGACATTCCGTGCTGAGAATTCAAATACACCACGTCACCTTGCAGAGTTCTGGATGATTGAACCTGAAGTAGCATTCTATGATATCAACGACAATATGGATCTGGCTGAAGATTTTCTGAAGTACCTGATCCGATATGCACTTGATAACTGCAGGGATGATATAGAATTCCTTGCAAGCATGTATGACAAAGAGCTGGTGGATAGATTGCTATTTGTTGTTGAAAACGATTTCGTGAGACTAACATATACTGAAGGTATAAAAATACTTGAGGAGTCAGGTCATAAATTTGAATTTCCTGTTTTCTGGGGAGCAGACTTGCAATCAGAACATGAGCGTTACTTGGTAGAAAAACATTTTAAACGTCCTGTAATTCTTACTGACTATCCAAAAGAGATAAAATCATTCTATATGAAGCAGAATGATGATGGAAAAACTGTTCGTGCAATGGATGTTTTATTCCCTAAGATCGGTGAAATTATAGGTGGTTCGGAACGTGAAGCAGACTATGATAAGCTGATGAATCATGTCAATAACCTTGGTATGAACACAAATCCAATCTGGTGGTATCTGGAAACCCGTAAGTTTGGTACAGCTCCTCATTCCGGATTTGGTTTGGGTTTTGAGAGGTTAATGCTGTTCATTACAGGAATGACAAATATTCGTGACGTAATCCCATTCCCAAGAACTCCTAATAATGCAGATTTTTAATAATAGATGAAGAATATAAGAAACTTTTGTATCATAGCTCATATTGATCATGGAAAGAGTACTCTGGCAGATCGTCTGCTGGAGTTTACCAAAACTGTTGAAGGTAAAGATCTTCAAGCACAGGTACTTGACAGCATGGATCTTGAGCGTGAACGAGGCATTACGATTAAGAGCCACGCTATACAGATGGACTATGTATATGAGGGTGAGAAATATATATTGAATCTTATTGACACACCCGGACACGTTGACTTTTCGTATGAAGTGTCGCGTTCGATTGCAGCCTGTGAAGGTGCTTTACTTATTGTTGATGCTGCTCAGGGAATTCAGGCTCAGACTATCTCTAATGTTTATATGGCAATTGAGCATGATTTGGAGATTATTCCGGTTATTAATAAAATCGACCTGGATAGTGCAATGCCAGATGAAGTAGAAGACCAGATAGTTGAGCTTTTAGGTACACCCAGAGAAGATATCATTCGGGCAAGTGGCAAAACGGGTATAGGAATTGAAGAGATATTAAAAGCAATAATCAATAGGGTGCCTGCTCCGGTTGGAGATTCTGAAGCTCCTCTGCAGGCACTTATTTTTGATTCCGTTTTTAACTCTTTCCGTGGTATTATTGCATATTTCAAGATTGTTAATGGTGTTATCAGAAAGGGTGATTCAGTTAAGTTTATAAATACAGGCAAGGAGTACGACGCTGATGAAGTGGGTATTCTGCGCTTAGGAATGGAGCCAAGAGATGAAGTAAGATGTGGTGATGTAGGGTATATAATTTCTGGTATTAAAACTTCGAAAGAGGTTAAGGTAGGAGATACCATTACTCATGTTAAACGTCCGGCAGATAAAGCGATTGAGGGTTTTGAAGAGGTGAAACCTATGGTTTTTGCCGGTGTATACCCAATCGATAGTGAGGATTTTGAAGATCTGAGATCCTCATTGGAAAAACTTCAGTTAAACGATGCATCTCTGACTTTTCAACCTGAATCATCTGTAGCTCTTGGTTTTGGATTCAGATGCGGCTTCCTTGGATTACTCCATATGGAAATTGTTCAGGAGCGTCTTGAGCGTGAGTTTAACATGGATGTGATAACCACTGTTCCTAATGTTTCATATAATGTTTATGATAAGAAGGGGAACAAAAAAGAGGTACATAATCCGGGTGGACTGCCTGATGTTACTCTGATTGACAGAATCGAAGAGCCCTACATACGCGCATCTGTGATCACATTTACTGAATATATTGGTCCTATAATGACCCTTTGTCTCGGAAAAAGAGGCGAGCTGATAAAACAGAACTACATTTCAGGTAATCGAATCGAGATAATATATGATATGCCACTTGGAGAGATAGTTATTGACTTTTATGATAAATTGAAAAGTATCTCTAAAGGGTATGCATCTTTTGACTATCATATGCATGATTACAGGCCTTCTAAGCTTGTGAAAATGGATATTTTGCTCAATGGCGAACCTGTTGATGCTCTTTCCACTCTTACGCATTTTGACAACGCACAGACCTTTGGTCGCAGGATGTGTGAAAAACTTAAAGAGTTAATTCCACGTCAGCAGTTTGATATAGCCATACAGGCAGCAATAGGTGCGAAGATTATTGCTCGTGAGACGGTAAAGGCAGTTAGAAAAGATGTTACTGCAAAATGTTATGGAGGTGATATATCTCGTAAGCGTAAACTGCTGGAGAAACAGAAAGAGGGTAAAAAGCGCATGAAGAAGGTAGGTAATGTGGAAGTTCCGCAAAAAGCCTTCCTGGCAGTATTGAAGCTTGATTAATTGGGTTTGACATTATATGGTTTCAGTAAAATAACTCATGAGTAATCACTGCACTTGAAGATGTTGTTTACTTTTTAATGTAGTTTATAATAATTTGATGTTAGAATCACTTCTGCAAAATTCATATTTTTCAGTTTTCGTAATTATAGCACTCGGTTTTTTACTTGGAAATGTTAAGATAAAGGGTGTTTCACTGGATTCCTCGGCAGTTCTTTTTGTGGCACTGCTGTTTGGTCACTTTGGTGTTGAAATTCCTAAAGTACTGGGCAATTTTGGCCTGGTACTTTTTATTTTTACTATTGGAATTCAGTCGGGTCCCGGTTTCTTTGATTCATTTAAAAAGAACGGGAAAAATATATTTATACTTTCAGTACTTATCATTGCCAGTTCCGGTGCAGCTGGTATAGGATTAGGTTATCTGTTTAATATTGATACAGAGGGCGTTCTTGGTCTGATTTCAGGAGCATTGAGCAGTACTCCTGCTTTGGCTACAGCAACTGATCTTACTGATTCTCCTCTGGTTTCAATCGCATATGGTATTACTTATCCATTTAGTGTAATCGGAATTATTTTATTTGTGAAGTTATTTCCCAGAATATTCAGAGTGGATCTGGCTAAAGAGGCTAAAAAAATTGAAGAGGTAAATAAAGAATTTTATCCTGAAGTTAAACAGGCAGTGTTTAAGGTGAAGAATCCAACTGTGTTTGGTAAAACACTTGCAAAGCTTCAGGTACGTTCTATGACAGGTGCTGTTATTTCGCGTTACTCTCATGAAGGTGTCATTTCTTTAGCAAAAGCTAGAACCAAACTGTATGAGGGGGATCTTATTAAGGCAGTTGGTACAGAAAACTCGTTAAGCCAGCTGGAGCTTTTAATCGGAGAAAAGACAGATATGAAACTGCCTGTAGGAAATAATCAGGTATCGGAATCACTGCTTGTGACTAACAAAAATATAGTGGACCAAACTCTTGGATCATTAAATCTCACTTCTGTTTATAGTTGCAATGTAACTTATATTAGACGTAGTGGGGTAATGCTTTCTCCTTCGCCTGATATTAAAATTAAATTCGGTGACAAGTTGGTTGTAGTAGGAGAGCAGGAGAATGTTAAAGAGGTAGGTATGCTTTTAGGTAATGATGAAAAGAAGCTTTCAAGTACCGACTTTTTTCCTATTGCCTTGGGTATTATTTTGGGTATTCTGGCAGGACAAATACAGCTCTCTTTTTCTGACTCATTCACTTTCTCACTTGGTTTAACGGGGGGTGTTCTTATTGTTGCACTTTTACTAAGTAAGGCAGGAAAAACAGGGAGTATTTTGTGGACTATGTCCGACACTTCAAATCAGTTGTTAAGACAGCTGGGGTTGTTGCTCTTTCTTGCAGAGGTTGGTACAACGGCAGGGGCAACGCTAATTGCCACTTTCCAGACATTTGGTTTACTTTACTTTTTTATTGGAATAGTAATCACACTGGTACCTATGATTCTGTCTGGCATTGTTGGTAAGTATGTACTGAAGTTAAACGCTTTGGAGTTGCTGGGTACAATAATTGGAGGAATGACAAGTACACCCGGTCTAGCAGCTGTGGGTTCAATGACCGATAGTAATGTGCCAAATCTGACTTACGCTTCGGCCTACCCACTAGCAATGGTGTTACTAATAATAATGCTGCAGGTAATTGGATTTATTGCACTATAGAATTAAATAAAAAAAGGCACGCCAATCACTTGGAATACCTTCTCTTCAAAATAATAAATAAAGTAAATAGGCTGTACACACGCGAGTGTACAGCTTTTTTTATTAGTTAAAAGCTACAGCAGTTGGAATTAATCCTATTGCAGCTATTTTATATTTTAATTTACCTTCTTTTGTGAAACAGTAAACTGTGCCCGGTGTCTGGTAATCGGTTTCCATGATGATAACATCTCCGGTCTCTTTGTTCACATCAATCCCATGAATTATGCCAACTTCCGTTCCGTCTGTTATGAAATTATCTGATATTACTTGTTCAGTGAGACAGTCATATACTAATACACTGTAAGGATTGCCGTAACTACCCTGAATGATGTATGCTTTATTTTCAAAGATTACGAATTTTCCGGGTGATGTGATCTCTTCAATTGTTGTAACTCTTCCATCTGTAGTAATTTTCTGAAATGAAGCACCTATATCTGTGTAGTTACCAAGTGCTGATATATATATGTTACCTCTGTTGTCTTTACCAATATTTGTTGGGTTTACTGCGACTTCAATCTCTTTTTCTACTGTAAAGCTGGAAATATCTATAATTGAGAGTGTGTTATTATATCCATCTAAAAAGTTTAGTCCTCCTGAATTTGCAACATATATTTTGTTGTTGATTATTTCAATACCATCTGGATCGAGACCTACTTTAACTGTAGCATCTATATCCAGGGAAACTGTATCAATTCGAGTAACAGTATCATCGAATGAGGTTACATATACTTTTCCTTCGTGTGCTATTAGCTGACGAGGCTGTTTGCTGCTCCCATCTTCCATCTTCATTGAAATCTGACGAATTGATTTACCGGTTGAAGCATCTGCAATCTCAATGGTTCCCGACACATTCATAACGATGTATAGCTTTGAACCATATTTTATCATATCATTTCCTACATCACCCAAACCACGCATATTTACTTCACGAAAGAAATCTTTTATGATCGAACCGGTTTCTATATCATACTTAGCTAAAGTGCTGTTGTTTTGATTGAAATTTCCCTCATTAAGTATAAGAATAGTGTTATTATTAATTGGTTTCTGTTCAATTGGATTATCGTTGTCAGAACAAGAAACAAGAATGATTAATCCTGTTAGCGAGAGTGTAAGGAGTAAGTTTTTTCTTTTCATAATTGTATATTTTTATTGTAAGTATGTTTAAAAATTATATGAGATATTCCATCTATATGATCGTCCCGGCATTGGGTAATTTAGTATTATCTCATAGTTATTGTTAGCAAGGTTTAGTATCTCAAAACTTAGGTTGATACTATCTTTTCCTGCTTTTATAATTTTAGATAAAGAAATAGAGTGATCTGTGTATCCATTAACTCGGAATTCTTTACTGTTATATGCGTTTGAATATCTTTGTCCGGACCAGATAAGTGTATATGAAATATCAAGCCATGGGAGGTTTATCAATGCCCTGGATGATCCTGAATGTTTTGGTGTATAAGGAATCTGATGATTCCAGGTGATCTTATTACGGTCAGTTTTATCTATTGCATCCTGGTATGTATATGATAACCCCAACAATAGATCAGCGATATTTGTAATATTTATATTGCTTTCAGCTGAAATATCAATTCCATTTATATGTACTTTACCCATATTTAACATTGTCCATTGATGTAGATTACCACTGGGATATGCTATTATTTTATTGTTTACCCGGTTATGATATGCATCCAAGGTAATAGAACCATTTGATTTACCATATGTTACTCCTAAATTGAACTGATGTGCACTCTCAGGCTGAAGATCTCTAAAACCAACTAATGGATAATAGAGGTCGTTGAAGGTTGGCAGTCTGAAACTCTCATTATAAAAAGCTCTTACTCTAAAATTATTATCGATGAAGGGTTTAGCAGATACACTTAAGTGAGTAGTGAGTTTTCTCCTGTTGCTGGCTGGATCTCCGATATTTACTGACTCAAATGTTTGTGTGTATAGCAGGCTTGATGTTGCCATAATTTGTTCACTAACCCATTTAGCTGCAATAACCGAATGTGATGTTAAGCGTGATGGAGCAGCAAATGATTTCCGGTTGGAAAACATATTAGCATGGGTGATATCACTCGATAAAGAGAAGGAGATATTCTCGAATGCTCTGTATAGTGCCGAAGCTGATCCATATACTTCATTTTGAGTGAAGATATCTTCTATCTTACCATCACCACCCAGGAAAGTGGGGTCGAGATATTTTAAATATCCATTGTTATATTTAGCATTAATCTGAAACAGGAGTTTATTTGAATGTGAGTGCTCGAAATGACCTTGTGTGAAGAAAGTGTTATCCCATAAACGCTGTTTTGAAAAACTATCTGTATTATAGAAGATGGTTGCTCCTGGCAGTCCTCGTTCTGATTGATAATAATAGATATTTATATTGGCCTTTGATCTGGGAGAGAAATCTGCAAACAGACCTGTTTCAAGTCGGAAGTTCTTTACATCACTGTTTTCACGATGCTCTACAGATGAACTATCATTACCTGCATCTCCATAATATAAAGTATAAGGGTATTTACCTTTTGCCAATGTTAATTCACTGCTGAAGGTAGCTGCAATTTTATCTGAAAATTTAATGCTGCTATTCATTGCCGGGTTAAATAGACCGAAGGAGCCACCTTTTACTGAAAGACTACCATTTAATTTTTCTTTGTTTTTGAATTCCGGCGTTTTACTATTTATATTTATTCCTGAGGCTGATGCAAAAGCTTTAGCTGGTAGGAAGATATTGTCGTTTTGACCATTATTAAGTGTTACACTTTCTATATTATCTAGTGAAAAACGACCAATATCTATTTGCCCTGACTGTACATCTGTTACTTCCAATCCATTGTAGCTTATGCCAGTATGACTTGCTCCGAGTCCACGGACAGAGATAGTCTTCAATCCTCCTATTCCACCATAATCTTTCACAGTTACACCTGAAAAATGCTTTATTGCATCGGAAAGCTGTAAAGCATTCAGAGCTTGTAATCTATCATTGGATAGTATCTGAAATGGAGTAGTTGAGCGTATTTCTCTGTCTGCAGTTTTCTCTGTAATTACTATTTCAGGCAGATAGAGTGAGTCAGCAATATTCTGTGCAAATAAATTGTTGATTGACACAATTGCTGTAAATACAAATTGAAATGTAAGTTTTAGTAATTTCATCTATACCGAATTAATTTCGGTAAAGCATAATGAAAATGAATCACGTAATAAATAGAGTTTTCGTGTCGTTTTCATGCTTTATTCCCCGAAAGCCATGTAACTATTTTTAAATTATGGGCAGGTCTTCTGACTTACTCCGGTGTCTGAACGCCTTCCCGAACAGTATGTTCAGTGGCAAAAGGTGATATGTTCAGCACGCAAGCGGAGCTTACAGCAGCGGGTCTGTTCAGGATTTACACCTGATTCCCTTTTCATTACCGGTTTCGAAGCCATTTTGAAACAGGTAACACCAATAATTCAGAGGCAAAGTTAGTAATTTTATGACAGTTTACAAGAAAAGCCGATTTTTATTTTTTTTTGCTTTCCAGGTAACGTATTAATACCTCACTTTTTTCTTTTTCAAGTTTTAGTTGCTCGATGCTTAACAGTAGATTTGATAATTCAAAAGATTGTGAAATTCCTTGCTTGGCATCATTTGGTAATGTAGTTGTTATGGTTCTATTTCCGATGAAGTTAACGGTAATTGGTTTATCCCGATTTGTATATATAAACTGTGCCAGGCCATTCTCGTCGTTTCCACTGTATCTAACTATTTCGTATGATTTATCTAATGTGTTAAAACGGTAATTAAGTCCATCGGAAGTTACAACTCCTGTTTCTGCAAAGGTATTATCAATGGATATTGCTCTAATTTGATTATGTTTAATAGTAGTTCCGGAAAGAATGCTTTCGATAAATAATAATCCCTTTTCACTTACACCAGATCGAAGGCCATTTCGGTTTAATGAAGCATTATGAGGATAAATCTTTGGATAATATTCTCCAAACTCTTGGTAGCGATCGTCACGAATAAAATCGAACATGGTCAGCATTTCGTTTAACTGCTTATAGTTTTCGCTTAGCATAGAATCGCAAAACTGAATATTCCTTTTATTCTCGGCCATACGTACTTCCTGCATTAAAGAAAACCCTGAATTTATCTCATCAAAAGATTTAGGAAATAGGATTTTTATGCTGTCTATCTTCAACTTAGCCAATTGATAATTACCCTCTTTATATGCTGTCTCAGCTTCTGAAAGATAATCTTTAGCACTTCTGTTACTTCCAAAACATGAAGGTAACATAACGGCTAATAGCATTAAAATTATGGTCTGAACAGAGTATCGCATTATTTATAACATTATACAATTACACAAACTTACGAAATTTATTTATCATAAAAAGCTGTTTTAAGGCTCAATTATTGTAATTTTGCAATTCGTAACAGTAAAATAATTTGTGAATTATGGATATATCTCAAGAAGAGATACGATCGAATTTAAATAAAGATATTTTTAGGTTAATATCACAGACCGCTGATGAAATGAACTTAGAGTGTTATCTCATTGGAGGATATGTTAGAGACTTTTTTCTTTACCGCCGTTCAAATGATATAGATGTTGTGACTGTAGGTAAGGGTATAGAGCTTGCTGAAGCTGTTGCAAAAAGATTGGGTAGAAACACACGAATCAATGTTTTTAAAACTTTTGGTACCGCACAGATTAAATATAAAAATTACGATATAGAGTTTGTAGGTGCAAGAAAAGAATCTTATAGATTTGATTCTCGCAAACCTGTTGTGGAGGATGGTACATTAGAAGATGATCAGAAAAGAAGAGATTTCACCATTAATGCAATGGCATTTTGCCTCAATAAAGAGAGATATGGTGAACTGATTGATCCATTCAATGGGATGCAGGATCTTAAAGATTTAATTATTAGAACTCCATTGGATCCGGATATAACTTTCAGTGATGATCCTTTGAGAATGATGAGAGCAATACGTTTTGCTTCTCAACTTGGATTTGACTTGTATCCCGATACTTTTGATGCTCTGGCACGCAATAAGGAGCGAATTAAGATAGTTTCGAGGGAGCGTGTAGCTGATGAGCTTAACAAAATAATTATGTCTCCTAAGCCATCCATAGGGTTTAAATTGTTGGAAATTACCGGACTTCTTGAAATAATCTTTCCTGAGTTAACTGCTTTGAAAGGGGCTGAAACAAAAGATGGAGTAGGGCATAAAGATAATTTTTATCATACTCTCATTGTATTGGATAATATCTCCAAAGAAACTGATAATATCTGGTTGAGATGGTCAGCTCTTCTTCATGATATAGCAAAACCTGTTACTAAAAGATGGGACCCAAAATTGGGATGGACATTCTATAATCACAACTACATTGGTGAGAAAATGATACCTAAAATATTCCGAAGGATGAAACTTCCTCAGAATGAAAAAATGAAGTATGTGCAAAAAATGGTATCACTACATATGCGACCAATGCAGCTGGTGGAAGAGGAGGTTACCGATTCTGCAGTTCGCAGGCTTCTTTTTGATGCAGGTGATGATATTGAAGATCTGATGACTCTCTGTGAAGCAGATATAACTTCTAAGAATCCTGTAAAAGTAAGACGTTTCATTAATAACTTCGCTATTGTAAGAAGAAAACTTAAGGAAATAGAAGAGAAAGATCGTGTTCGGAATTTTCAACCACCGATTGATGGAAATGAAATTATGGAAATATTCGATCTTCCCCAGGGAAGAGAGGTGGGAATACTTAAAGCAGCTATTAAAGAGGCCATACTTGATGGTATTATTCCTAACGAACATGATGCCGCATATAAATTTATGCTTGAGAAAGCTAAGGAAATGAATCTAAAGACAAGATGAACTTTTCGTTCTGGGCTGTGTTAGATTTCTGTTTTTAATTTCAATAACTTAATATTTTATAATGGAAACTAGTTCCGTTTTTTGGATAGGATTCTTAATCCTAATTGTAGTACTATTAATTCTTGATATGTTTGTTTTTCATAAGAAAGGAGAAATAGTAAGTGTTAAAAAAGCTCTTTGGCTTAGTCTTTTCTGGATTTCTTTAGCATTGATATTCAATGTGATAGTCTATTTTATAATGGGAAAAGAGCTCGCTTTTGAATTCCTGACTGCATATGTGATTGAGAAATCATTGAGTGTAGATAATCTTTTTGTGTTTATCCTTATATTCTCATCATTTAAAATAGATCCAAAGTATCAACATGATGTTCTTTTCTGGGGTATACTTGGAGCTCTTGTGTTCAGAGCTATTTTTATTTTTGCTGGTATTGCCCTGATTGAGAGATTTGCATGGATAATGTATGTTTTTGGAGGTTTTCTTGTAATTACGGGGATTAAGATGGTACTCGATAATTTTAAGGAAAATAAACAGGAGGAGAATGAATCAGCAAAAGATTTAAATCAGAATTTCTTTGTCAGATTAATTAGAAAATATTTTCCAACTACAGATGATATGTCGGATGGAAAGTTTTTCAAAAAAATAAATGGCAGACACTTTGCAACTCCTCTTTTTATGTCATTAATAGTAATAGAACTTACTGACCTGGTTTTTGCTGTAGATTCAATTCCTGCAGTGCTGGCCATTTCTACTAATATGTTTATAGTGTATACATCTAATATATTTGCTATACTGGGACTAAGATCTCTTTACTTTGCTCTCAGGGGAGTAATGGACTATTTCCATTATTTGAAATATGCACTTAGCATAATCTTGGTTTTTATTGGAAGTAAAATGATGATTAACCATTTTGCACATACGCAAAACAGTGAATTTTATATTCCAACCTTAACTTCTTTATTTATCATAATTGCTTTGATAACTGTTTCTATAATAGCATCTGTAATAAGAAGTAAAAAGATGGAGAAAAAGGTGATTGCAGAGCCTATAATAAATACATCAGAGAGAAAAGAGATTTAGGAAAGAGGGAATTTAAGTTTTTTTCCTATAATTATTCACATTTAGCCTGTTTTTATGCAATAAATTTTATTACTTTGCAGATTGTTTGGAAATAGGCTTAGTTCACTTCAACTGTATGTCCGTAAAGAAAAAAGTATCCACCGCCAGGTTTTTAAATGCAAAGATTACATCTACTATCAGCATCTCATTGGTTTTGGTGTTGTTAGGATTAACAATTTTGATACTCTTCATGGGTAACGGTATGTCGAAGTATATCAAGGAGAATATGAGTTTTAGTGTTATGCTTTCTCCCGATATATCTGACACTGAAATTGCAAATATCAGAAAGGATTTGGATTCCAGACCATTTGTGAAATCCTCAAGGTTTATCAGCAAAATAGAAGCCAAGGAGCAGCTTATTAAAGACTTGGGAGAAGATCCTGAAGAGCTTTTAGGTTTTAATCCGGCTCAAGATTGTATCGAGATTTTTTTAAACTCCGATTATGCTAATAATGATAGTATTGCGGTAATAAGTAAACTAATCAGGAGTGATAATAATGTAACAGATTTACTATATCAGCAGGAAGCAATTGATCTGATAAATAATAACCTTTCGAAGGTAATGACTGTTTTGCTTATACTTGCTGTGGTGTTGATGTTTATATCATTCACTCTTATAAGAAATACAATAAGACTAAGTATATATTCTAAAAGGTTTATAATTAACACAATGAAGCTCGTTGGTGCTACTGGTGGTTTTATAAGAAGACCTTTTATTAGAAACAATATTTTTACTGGTGTGATTTCAGGTATATTGGCAAATGGGATAATATTTCTGATGCTTACTTATTTCAGCAGAGAATATGTTGAAATTAAGCCGCTGATTTCTACTACAGACATGATTATGATTTTTGCAATTGTGATCTTACTGGGGGTAGCAATTTCAACAGCTGCTACAGCATTTGCAGTTAACAGGTATGTTAAAATGAAATCGGATCAACTTTACTATGTATAAAAATTAATATTAAGATATGTCTCAAAAAAACATCGCTTTAAGCAAAACAAACTTGATAATTTGTAGTATTGCAGTTATTATTATCATCTTGGGGTTTTTATTAATGACAGGACCTTCAACTACATTTGAAAGTGGATTTGAACAGGATATATTCAGTGCCAGACGTATAAAACTTGCACCTATAGTTTGTTTAATCGGGTTTGTTTTAATGGTTTTTGGTATATTATACCCATCTAAAGAGAAAGAGATAAAAGAAGTAAAAGTAAAAAAATAGTGAAAAGGAATACTTTTAATAAAAATATAATATGAGTGTTCCTGAGGCTATTATACTTGGTATATTACAAGGACTGACAGAATATCTTCCTGTTAGCAGTAGTGGACATCTTACTATTGGATCAGCGCTTTTTGGGATTCACCCAGAAGATAATTTAGTGTTTACAGTGATGGTGCATGTTGCAACTGTGCTGAGTACTTTAGTTATCTTATGGAAAGAGATTGCATGGATTGTTAAGGGTTTGTTTAAATTTGAAATGAATGCCGAAACAAAGTACTCAATCAATATCCTAATTTCTATGATTCCAATAGCTATTATTGGGTTCTTTTTCAAGGATAGTGTAGAGTCAATCTTCAGTTCAGGCGTTCTGATTGTAGGTATTATGTTACTTATAACTGCAGCATTACTTACAATGACTCATTACTATAAACCAAGACAGAAAGAAAATATAAATCATAAGGATGCTTTCATTATTGGTTTGTCTCAAGCAGTAGCTGTAATACCGGGCTTATCTCGTTCAGGCACTACTATAGCAACAGGACTATTATTGGGAAATAAAAAAGCCAATTTAGCACAGTTCTCTTTTTTAATGGTTATTCCACCTATATTAGGAGAGGCTATGCTTGATATATTAAAGTTTAGTCAGGGAGTTGATGTCACTGGTACTATCTCTAATGTTGCTTTAATTTCAGGATTTATCGCCGCTTTTGTTTCTGGATGTATTGCCTGTAAGTGGATGATAAACATTGTTAGAAGAGGTAAATTAATTTATTTTGCAATATATTGTTCAATAGTTGGTTTAGCAACAATACTATTCACTTTATTAGCTTAAATATAATTTAAATGGATTTTATCGAAGGAGAGATATTGCATATCGATAAACCATTACATTGGACATCGTTCCGTGTAGTGAGTGTTGTTAGAGCAAAACTTTGTCGAAGATTGAAAATCAAGAAGCTTAAAGTGGGCCATGCGGGTACCTTAGATCCTTTGGCAACTGGAGTAATGACAATTTGTACTGGTAAAAAAACAAAATCTATTGAAGAGCTTCAATTGCAGACTAAAGAATATGTTGCAGATATAATGCTGGGTGCTACAACTCCATCATTTGACAAAGAAACAGAAATTAATGAGGTATTCCCCACAGGGCACATAACCAGAGAGTTGATAGAGGACAAATTAAAGCTTTTTGTGGGAGAAATTGATCAGGTGCCACCTGTTTATTCTGCTGTAATGGTAGATGGAAAAAGAGCTTATGAATATGCGCGAAAAAATGAAAATATTGAACTAAAACCAAAAAAATTGGTTATAGATAGTATTGAATTGATTTCTTGCAATATCCCGAACATAACAATTAGAGTGGTATGTAGCAAAGGTACATATATCAGAGCGCTTGCCAGAGATATTGGTGAAGCTTTGGGTTCGGGTGCACACTTAACAGGTTTGGTTCGTACAAGAGTAGGGGATATTACTCTTGCTGATTGCTTGAAAATGGATGAGATTGATCGGTTTATAGAAGATCACATAATAATATAATTGATACAGGAATTTTTTTAACGTATGAAACTTTCGCAATTTAAATTTAATTTGCCGGAAGAACTTATCGCGAAATACCCTTCACATCATCGCGATGAGTCACGGCTACTTGTTGTTCACAAAAAATCAAATGAACTGGAACATAAGGTGTTTAAAGATGTTTTGGATTATTTCAATCCAAAAGATTTTTTCATTTTTAATAACACTAAAGTATTTCCGGCTAAACTATTTGGTAATAAAGAGAAAACCGGTGCAAAGATTGAAGTTTTCCTGCTGAGAGAGCTAAACCCGGAACAGCATCTTTGGGATGTTCTTGTTAATCCAGCCAGAAAAATAAGAATAGGGAATAAGCTTTACTTTGGTGATAATGAGGAGTTAGTTGCTGAAGTTATTGACAATACAACATCCAGGGGACGTACATTACGCTTTCTGTATGACGGACCATATGATGAGTTTAAGAAACAGTTGTTTCAGATAGGTGAGACTCCAATACCGGAATATATGGAACGTGGAGCTGAGCCTGAAGATTTTGAAAGATATCAGAATATATTCGCAGAAAAAGAAGGAGCAGTTGTTGCTCCGGCAGCCGGGTTGCATTTTAGTCGTGAATTAATGAAAAGGATGCAGCTGAAAGATATAGAGTATGGTTTCCTTACTCTTCACAATGGCTTAGGCGCTTACCGTATGATTGATGTAGAAGACTTGTCTAAACATAAGATGGAGTCGGAGCAGATCATAATTACTGAAGAACTGTGTGAAAGAGTAAATAAAGCTTATGATGAAGGGCATAATATTTGTGCTGTTGGGACTTCAGTATTACGAACTATTGAAACTACCGTTAGTACTGATGGTCATCTGAAGCCAAGAGAGGGATGGACTAATAAGTTTATTTTCCCCCCATATGATTTTACTCTTACTAAGAGTCTTATAACTAATTTTCATTTGCCATATTCTACATTATTGATGATGACATGCGCATTCGGTGGATATGAAAAGATAATGGAAGTATACGATATTGCTGTAAAAGAAAAATATCGCTTTGGAGCATATGGTGATGCAATGCTTATAATTGACTAACTCTTTACATGGAGGATAAAGAAAATAGGATTTTCTCTGTTTTTCTTTCTCTTGGATCAAATCTGGGTAACAAAGAAAGAAACATTGAATTTGCATACAAAAAAATAGAAGAGCAGATAGGAGATATAAAATCTTCTTCTGCTTTTTTTTATTCTTCACCTGTTGGTTTTATTTCGGAGAATAATTTTGTAAATTCTGTCTGCGAAGTGACATCATATTTAGATGTTGATTCTATATTCGCAACTTCTCAAAGGATTGAGAAAGAGATGGGTAGAGTGGGCAAGAGTCTTAATGGTGTTCACTCTGACAGAATCATCGATATTGATATATTGCTGATCAATGATTTGATTATAAATAGACCAGATCTTATTATTCCTCATCCAAGACTTCATGAGCGTAGCTTTGTCATAATTCCCTTAAGTGAAATTGCAGGTGATGTTTTACATCCGGTTCTTAAAAAAACAATCAGAGAGCTAAAAGAGGAGTTTTATAGAAAGTTTCAAATATAAAACTTTAAAAAGACATTAATCAAAGCAATTAAAAAGAATATAGATTCAAGAAGTAATAAATGAGATATATATAAAAAAAATGTCATATTTGTATTATTGAATCGGATAAATAAAAAAAATTGATATGGCACTCTTCGGAAAAAGTTATGACCATTATCTGGGCTATGCACTAAGCGGAGGTGGTGCTAAAGGTTTTGCACATTTAGGAGCACTTAAAGTATTGGATAAGTGTGGTCTTAAACCTGATGTAATAGCAGGTACAAGTGCCGGCTCTCTTGCTGGTGTATTTTACGCTGACGGTTATCACCCTGAAGAAATTGAGGAGCTATTTAGGAAGAGAGAATTTAAGGAGTTTATTGAGCTATCAATACCAAAAGCAGGACTACTTAAAAGTACAGGGTTGCATAGTTTTCTAAAAAAGAATCTTAGAGCAAAGAGTTTTGAGGAGCTGAAAATTCCATTCTACGCTATAGCAACAGATTGGAACAGAGCATGTACTGTAGCATTCTCAAATGGTGATGACTTGGTTGATGCAGTAGTTGCATCATGCTCAGTACCAGTAATTTTTAATCCACAGTACATTCATGGGAAACCATATGTAGACGGTGGTTTGTTAAAAAACTTTCCAGTATCTGTTATCAGGAAAAAGTGTAAATATGTAATAGGTTTGAATGTATCACTGATGATACCTCCTCCTGAAAAAAATAATATAAGAACTGTAATGGAAAGAACATTCAACCTGATGGCAAACTCTAACACTATCTTTGATAAAACATATTGTGATATATTGATTGAAGTCAAAGGTATTGAAAAGTATCACATGTTCGACTTAAATAACACGGATACTATCTCTAAGATTGGCTTTCATCATGCAGCAATTAAAATGAGTGAAATGGAATCATGGGATATTGTTGAAAAATGCCACAAACATTATGAGAGAATAAAGCAAATACAGGCTAAAATAGATAGTATCAGAAAAAAAATACATTATTGACGTGAAAAAAAAATACTTCATATATCAGTTGCTTCCAAGACTGTTTGGTAACAGCTCTTCTGCAAATGTTTTTAATGGAACTATTGAAGAAAATGGGTGTGGTAAATTCAATAATATTACGATAGACATTCTAAAGAAAATTAAAGATAACGGATATACTCATGTATGGTATATAGGGATACTTGCACACGCTTCAACAACTGATTACAGTGTATATGGTATACCAAAGGAGTTTCCTGAAATTATTAAAGGGAAAGCAGGTTCTCCATACGCAATTCGCGATTATTATGATGTAGACCCTGATTTAGCTGTTAATGTTCAAGAAAGAATGGCTGAATTCGAACAGTTAATTAAACGAACACATGAGATTGGACTGAAGGTTATAATTGACAATGTACCTAATCATGTGGCCAGAAATTATAAGTCGGTTAGCAAACCTTTAAATATATCAGATTTTGGGGAAAATGATGACGTAACTAAGGCATTCTCTCCCCAAAACAATTTTTATTATCTTCCGGGGCAGCATTTAGAGATAGTGCATCGTCATGGTAATATAAAAGAAAATAAATATGTTGAGTTTCCAGCAAAAGTAACAGGAAATGATAGTTTCACAAACAGACCATCACAAAATGACTGGTATGATACTGTGAAGCTTAATTATGGTGTTGATTATTTAAATAATAATGAAGAGTGGTTTGACCCAATTCCAGATACCTGGTATAAGATGAAAGATATACTAATGTTTTGGGCTGATAAAGGAGTCGACGGCTTCAGATGTGATATGGCAGAAATGGTACCAGTTGCTTTCTGGAGATGGTCTATCCCCCAAATAAAAGCTAAGCACCCAGGTATAATTTTTATAGCAGAAATATATAATCCCTCGATGTACAGGGTATTTATTGATAAAAACTGTTTCGATTTCTTATATGATAAAGTAGGGCTATATGATGTACTTCGAGATGTATCATGTGGCTATAGACCTTCGTCAGATATCTCATTTACATTAAATAATGTTGGTGATATTCAAAAGAATATGCTTAATTTTATGGAGAATCATGATGAGCAGCGTATAGCTTCGGATTATTTTCTGAAAAATGGAACAAAGGGTAAAGCAGCTATGATTGTAACTTCATGCATAAATACTAACCCTGTAATGGTTTATGCAGGTCAGGAATTAGGTGAAAAGGGGATGGATGAAGAAGGGTTTAGTGGAAGAAATGGAAGAACAAGCATTTTTGATTATTGGTCTTTGAGCACTTTGAGGCGCTGGAACAACAACGGTTTGTGGAATGATAACTTATTAACTCAGGAAGAGAAAGATCTTGCCACATTTTATAAGAACTTGATTAATTTATGTAATGATGAAGATGCAATCTCTGGAGGACTTTTTTATGATTTAATGCCGGCTAATTACGAGAATAATGAATTTGACTCTACTCGTTTATTTGCATTTCTGAGAGGATATGAAAAAGATATTCTTTTAGTAGTAGCAAATTTCGATAGTTCAGAAAAAAAGTGTACAGTTGAAATCCCAATGCATGCATTTTCATTTATGCATTTTAATAATAAAAGCGAAGGCTTATTGATCCCTTTATTAAATAAAAGTAGCGAGGATATATCATTTAGAAACGATAAATCTTCAATACTGAAAATTGCTGCTCACTCAGGTGAGATTTACAGGATATCTTTCATGTAAATAATTATTTATTGCAGTCGATATTTTGTACTTTTGCAAATGTTTTAGACACGTTTATCGATATAATATTAACATAAAACCCCAACTTGTTGGTTTTCACAAAATTACAAAGAATGCAGGATAGACCTTTTAAAATTTTTTCGGGTAACAAATCACGTTACTTTGCCGAAAAGGTGTGTAATAGTTTAAATTGTCCCTTAGGAAATATGATTATTGAACATTTCGCTGATGGTGAATTTGCCGTTTCATATGAAGAGTCAATTAGAGGAAAACAGGTGTTTCTAATCCAATCTACATTTCCTAACTCTGACAATTTAATGGAATTATTACTGATGATTGATGCAGCAAAAAGAGCATCTGCAAAATCAATTGTTGCAGTAATTCCTTATTTTGGATGGGCTAGACAAGACAGAAAAGATAAGCCAAGAGTAAGCATCGGGGCAAAGCTTATTGCAGATATGCTTTCTGCTGCCGGAATCAATAGATTAATTACCATGGACTTGCATGCTGATCAGATTCAAGGATTTTTTAATGTTCCTGTCGATCATCTTTATGCTTCGGCTGTATTTTTAGAACACATTAAACAATTGGATTTGAGCAATATGGTAATCGCTACACCAGATGTGGGAGGAACAAAACGTGCTAGTGCTTACTCCAAATTCCTGGGATGTCCAATGGTGATTTGCTACAAACTGCGTAAGAAAGCAAATGAAATTTCTGATATGCAGATTATTGGTGATGTAGAAGGTATGGATGTGCTATTGATTGATGATATTGTTGATACAGCCGGCACAATCACTAAAGCATCTGACCTGATAATGGAACAAGGAGCAAATTCTGTAAGAGCAATTGCAAGTCATGCTGTAATGTCTGACCCGGCATCAACAAGGGTAGATAGCTCAGCATTAACAGAAATTATTTTTACTGATAGCATTCCATACTCTAAGAAATCTGAAAAAGTAAAAATACTTTCAGTAGCTGATATGTTTGCGGATGCTATTATGAGAGTATGCAACAATGAATCAATAAGTTCACTTTACGTAGTTTAAAATCATGTATTTTTTCTATATCTAAAGCAATAAATTCTTATTTAATTTTTTTTATAGAGTAATTTATTTATATTTGAAAATATATTAAATACTTAACCAAATACTTACAATTAAAAAAGAATACTATGGCTTATAAGATTGAAGAAATAGAAGGTATAGGGACTGTTTATGGTACTAAACTTAGAGCAGCAGGTGTAATTACGGTTGATGATTTACTAGAAAAATGCGCTAGCAAATCAGGGAGAGTTGCATTGGCTAAAGAAACCGGAATTGATGAAAAAGATATTTTAACGTGGACAAACCATGCTGACTTATTCAGAATTGATGGTATCGGACCTCAATTTTCAGAATTACTTGAAGAAGCTGGTGTCGATACAATTAAAGAACTTCGTAATCGTAATGCTGAGAACCTTTATGCAAAAATTAAGGAAGTGAATGAAGCAAAAAAACTAGTAGGACGTCTGCCTTCTTTAGGTCAAATTGAAGAAATGATTGCCACAGCAGGTAAACTTGATCCGAAAGTAACTTACTAAAAAGTTTAGGTTAACAAAAAACGGTTGAATTTTCTAATTCAACCGTTTTTTTATTATATCTTATCGAAATAAAAGTATGGATAAATTTATTATGAATTAATTATTTTATGCATCAGACCTTCACATGCATCCTCCAATAAATCAAGCACTAGTTCGAATCCAGTAGCTCCACCATAGTATGGATCTGGGATTTCATCGTGATTTTTATATT
>Ga0265293_10001155_pt1 | contig 59230 bp, 42 predicted proteins | sample Munlanlewell138R_FD_192505 | JGI IMG/M metagenome (GOLD analysis project Ga0265293, IMG submission 192505) | Leachate microbial communities from a municipal landfill in Southern Ontario, Canada - Leachate well 138R | ecosystem: Engineered > Solid waste > Landfill > Unclassified | place: Canada...
ACTTTTGTCTTTTTTCAATTTTAGTATTTATGAATTTGACGACTCAAATTCTAAACGCGGGGGCAAAGATAATTACTTAATTTTAATAAACAAGAACTTTTTGTAAAAAAAATAACTTTTAACAAAATTATGTGAAATAAAAAAATCAATGACATCCACTCGTTTGCGGGACGGCAAAGATAGATAGCCTTTTTAATATAACAACTATTTTTGATGAAAGTTTTTAAATTTTTATTAAAACATCTATAACTATCTGTAAATACATGTTTTACGGATTGGACATTAGAAGGATTTTCCAAAAGTCCTTAAATATTTGACAAGGGTCAGTGCTGATAACAAGAAAAACACGAAAGTAAAGGTCCTTCCAATGATATCTCCATACATAATATAAAAAGTGGGTTCTGAATTTAATTGGATTGTTTCAGCGAATGCATCCTTTTCCCAATACCTTGTTTGTTTTACCACATCTCCCCTTTGATTTATAATAGAGGAGATCCCAGTATTTGCTGATCTTGCAACATATTTCCTTGTCTCTACTGCTCGAATTCTAGCAATTGTAGCATGTTGCTTATGTCCCGCTGTATTTTCCCACCAACCATCATTTGTTATAATAAATATTGCCTCTGCTCCTTTTCTTCCTTGCTTGCTAACAAAATCGCCATATACAGACTCATAACAAATAACGGGTGCAAAAGTAACCCCATTTGCACCCATAACTTGTGGTTCTTCTTCTACGCCAAGTGTCCCTGAAGTACCTCCATTTTGGACAGAGAGTTCTTCTAAAAATGGGAACCACCTCGTAAAAGGGACTTTCTCCACACCGAGTACTAATTCTGATTTATGGACAAAGGCTGGAGGTTCAGTTGTTGTCATTAAAACGGAAGTATTATAAAATTCTACAAACACTCCATCTCCGTACTCCCTCGTTGAAGGTCGTTTTTTTTCGTTAAATACTTTGTATGTTGAAGCACCTGTTAATAATGCGGGACCGTTCCATTCATTAACTTTGCTTTGTAAATACTGCATCGACAAGCTATTTTGATAATTATCCTCATCAAATCCCATGGCTATTGCAGTTTCTGGAGCGAGAACGAAAGCTGTCTTATCCGTTAACAACTGTTCTGCGGGTAATACGAAATTATCCAGATGTTTTTTAAGCTCATTTGGGTCATTGGTAAACTTTTCATTATAAGGGTCAATATTCGGTTGAGTAACAACAACTTCAATTGGGTTATTGGTTTCTTCATAGGTGTAATACGTCCAAAGAGAAGTTAAAATCGGAATAAGCACAAATAATCCAGCAAGAATAATTAAAGGTGTTTGAACCTTAAAGGTTTCTTTCCGACACATCATGTTTGCAATGATTTTAAAGACAATAAGATTTACAATCAAAATCCATAATGAACCTCCTAAGACACCAGTATAAGTGTACCATTGGATAATTTCTGGAACAACAGCAAACGTATTGCCCATTGTTAACCATGGCCAGCTAAGCTCCCAGTTAAAATGGATATATTCAAGACCAATCCAAAAAAAGAGAATCCCAATATACCCCTCTTTTTGTCCAACATATTTTTTTGTCCAATGAAAAAGCATAAAGACAAATGTCATAATTAAACTATTTAACAGATAGGCTAATACTGCGGCAGCTTCTCCTCCAATAGAATAATAAATCCAATAAGACGCTCCTACATTATATATAAGGAATGTAATGTAAGCATGTAGAAATATTTTTTTTGCTTTATATTTTTCTTTATATATGTTATGTTCGACAAGTAATAAGGGAACCCATGCAATAAAAACAAGGGGAAACAAACTTCCTGTATGAGGAAATGAGATAACCATTAATACACCACTTAATACACTAAGTAAATATCTTTGTAATCTAGATAACTTCATAATCTACTTTTAAAACTTCAATCTAACTTCATACAATTTTTGAGGTAACCCTAAGGTATATTTTTATTCATTATAGTGTATGGAACAATTCAAAATTGTAAATACGTTGTGAAGATAATAATATTACAAAGATAAATGGCTGCATCCTATAAATTATCCAACAAATTATATATAAAAGAAAAGATATAAGTTTATCTAAGAAGGTTTATGTGCCCTACTTTAATTTGTTCTACTCCAGGCTCATTTACGGTTGAATAAATCATTTTCCATAGGTAAGTACCATCCTTTGCAAGTCTATGCCCGTAAGTTCCATCCCATTCAAAATCTTTATCAAAAGCTTCAAAAATAAGTTCCCCCCATCTGTCAAAGATTTTAATTTCAAATTTTTCAATACCGATTGTACTTATTGAGAATGTATTGTTGTAGCTATTTCCATCCGGAGTAAATGTATTTGGGACATAGAGATATACTTCTTCTTGAATGATAATTAATTTAGTAATTGTGTCTTTACATCCTTTTCGATCTGTTGCAATCAAAGTAACTTCATAACTACCTTCTTCTTTATATGTGTTATTGGGATGAATTAATGTTGAAGTTTGTCCATCGCCAAAATCCCATTCATAGATAATGCCACCTTCTGTTAAGTTTTGGAAGGTAACTGGAATTCCAATAAATTCGGGGTTATCAAAAAACTCAAAATCTGCAATCGGTTGAATCACCTTCACAAGAGTACTTGTTGCGACTTGAAAAGTTTGACAATCATCTTTAACAATTACGTGGTATCTTGTATCCTCGTCGGGACTTACCCAAATACTTTGCGTAGTATCTCCAGTTTCTACCCAATAATAATAGTAATCACCAAATCCACCTATACCTGACACGGTTAATTCAATAGAATCTCCTGGACATATACTATAAACAGGTATTATATCCAATAATAAAGGATCACTCAATATATGAATTGTCATTTCTGCGGTTTGAACTTCACCACAATGATCGGTTACTTCTACGTAATAGGTAGTAGTTTCACTTGGTAAAACTTCTAGACTATCGTCAATACCAATGATTGTTCCTTCTTCGTTTGTCCATACATAAGAGAACATTCCTGAACCACCGGAAGGTGTTACATAAATAACATTAGGGATATAAGGACAATCTTCAAAGATATCCTCTGTAATATCAAGAGTTATTGGGTCATAAACAGGTACAGTTACTTCTGCCGAAGTTGTTGCAGTTTCATTTAGACACTCATCTGTAACACTAACAGTATAAGTTGTTGTTACAGATGGTGATACGTTTATTGTAGGAGTTGTTTCGCCGGTACTCCATAAATATGAATATTCACCTCCACCACCTGTTGCAGTTGGGATTAACTCAATGGGCTCACCTGGGCATAAAAGTGACTGATTATTCAGGGTAATTTCAACTGGGTCAACTGGTTTTATATAGAGCTCAACATATTGAAATTGGTCATTTCCACAAGCATCTTTAATTTCAAACTCGAGTAATAAATCTACTACCCCAACTAAAGCAGGATTATATAAAGCATCAATTGTAAAAGTTTTTACTGATTCTCCAGGTTGGAAAGTTATGCTTGTAGGTAAACTTGAATGATCGATATTCTCAATTGAAGTTCCTGTAAAATTGATAGGAATTGTTAATGCCTCATTAATTTTATTTCCTGAGCGTTTAATTGTAACGATAGCGCTAGTGCAGTTTTGAGCCATGGTTTGGCCATCACCATAAGGATTACTTGTCAATTCATAAGACACCTGAACAGGCTGTTCACTATTCAAACTATTTTTTTCTAGAAAAATTCCAGAATCCCAAACAGGATCACTTACATCGGCAATAGCAATAACGAGGTGATATTTTTCTCCACATTGCACCTTAGACCATGCTGTTAAAGACTTTGTATATCCGTCATATTGAATATACCTTGAATTCTGGTTATATGGAGATTGCGTACCATTTCCATTTGCTTGATAATAAGCTGAATTAGAATTGTGATTTACGTTATTAATGGTAACTGGTTGGCTAGTACCTGGTATAGTTGCCATATTTTTTGTTCCAGAAATCCCAGGTCCTGAAATAAAGAACGCAAACACATCATTAAATTCTGAACCAACATATTCAGGGTATTCTTCAGAGGCAAAAATATAGTTAAAACCGATTGAATCTGCTAAAGGAATAAAGTCAAACTCTAAAACAGACGCATTAAAAGTTGGGTTTCCGACTAGGCTAGTAAGTGGTGGATAACCTCCTTTTCCATTGTCTAACCCTGCGTCTGGCCGATTATTAGGTCCATGTGGTCCGTCTGGACTATTATGAATTGTACCTGTTGTTATAATAATTCCTTCGTTAATCCCAAAATTATTAACATTTGTTGCATTGAACGTTCCAATGGCTTGAGGGGAACCTGAAAAACTAACATTTGATACTTCTACACCTTGACCTAATAAGACATTCTGAACAAGTTGAGTTGGGCTCATTCCTCCAGAAGTTTGTAACTGCCCTATTGTTGGTAGAGAGATTAATAGTAAAAATATTTGAAATATATGTTTCATTCACAATATATAACGATTAAAATCAAGTTTAGTTGTCTTTTAGTTCATTAAACAACAATAAATGCGCCAAAATTTTCAATCTATATAAAAATATTTTTTTATCCTTAAATTTTCAATGTAATTCAATTATAATTAATCTTTTAATTGGCTTAATATGAAAGTGTAAAGATATGAATAATAATAAAAAAACGGGATTTCAACAAATAAAAATCCCGTTTTAAATTTATTTTATTTAGACAGTAGAGTGATAACGTCTAAATTATTTAAAATTAATAATAAATTAATCTTCTTACTTTTGCTACGTATTTAGCTAAACGAATAACTTGTTTGGTATAACCAAATTCGTTATCGTACCAAGTATAGAGGACAACATTTTTCTTATCATTAGAAACCAAAGTGGAAGGAGAGTCGAAAACCGAACAACAAGTATTTCCGATTATATCATTTGAGACCATTTCGTCATCAACAGAGTAATATATTTGGTTAATTAATTTACCATTCAATGCTTCTTCTTTAATAGCTTTATTGATTTCTTCGACATTAACTTCTCGTCCTAATTCCAGTGAAAGAATTGCTAAAGACCCATTTGGAGTTGGTACACGCACAGCGTTTGCAGTCAATTTCCCGTCCAGATCTGGAATTACTTTTGTAACTGCTTTTCCTGCTCCGGTAGAAGTGATTACCATGTTAATAGCAGCTGAGCGTCCTCTACGGGGTTTTTTGTGCATATTATCCAATAAATTTTGGTCGTTTGTATAAGCGTGAATTGTTTCGACATGACCTTTCACCACACCAAATTTATCATTTACCACTTTCAATATTGGAGAAATAGCATTTGTGGTACAAGAAGCCGCAGAGAAAATCTTTTGTTTTTCTAAGTCTAAATCTTCTTGATTAATTCCGTAAACAATATTTGGGATTCCTTTTCCAGGCGCAGTTAAAATCACTCTTGAAACACCTTTCGACTGCAAATGTCTTTCTAAAGATTCTTTATCATTAAAGACTCCAGTGTTATCAATAACCAAAGCGTTATTGATTCCGTATTCTGTATAATCAATATCTTCAGGATTTTTTGCTTCAATCATTTGTACGCTCATCCCATTAATTCGCATTACTTTTGATTCAACATCTAACTCAACACTTCCATCAAAAGCGCCATGGACAGAGTCATTTCTTAATAATGCCGCACGTTTTTCAAGAATTACAGGATCGGTATTACGTGTAACAATTGCTCTGAGTCTTAGTTGTTGACCTTTTCCTGCTTGTTTAATTAATTCTCTGGCAGCCAATCGTCCAATACGACCGAATCCGTATAAAACAACATCACGTGGATTCATTTTAAACTTATCAGGTCCAATAAAATCTCTTAATTTATCCTTTAAAAAAGCAACTTGATTATCATTGTAGTTCTCTTTTTCTTGCGAATACTCATAAGCTAATCGTCCTATATCAAGTTTTGAAGGCGCCAAATCTATTGTAGTCAATGCTTTAGCCAATGAAGATGATACGTCAATATCAACAGGTTTACCGATAACACTAAGTGCATATTTATGCAAATTCAAAATCTCGGCAACAGATAAATCAACAAGGTGATTTCTAAAAAAAACCAGTTCTACTCCTTTTTCGTACAAAAGTTGTCCTGTCATACTAGAAAGTCTTACTGCAGCTCTTTCTCTTTTTACGTGAGCGTCTAGATGCTCTTCAAATCCAATTAAGGTGCTCATTCTTATAATATATATTAGTTATTATTTTCCTTTAAATTTAAAAATAAAAAAGGCCACCAAAACAGGCAGCCTAAAATATCTATCCCAAATAAGCTTTAAGGAGCTTATTTCGAGAGGTGTGTCTAAGTCTTCTTATTGCTTTTTCTTTAATTTGTCTGACTCTTTCCCTAGTAAGGTTGAATTTAGAGCCAATTTCTTCTAAGGTCAATCCATGATTCATACCAATACCAAAGAACAATCTAATAATTTCTCTTTCTTTATCTGTTAAAGTAGATAAAGATCTTTCAATTTCTTTTTGTAAAGATTCTGCCATCAAGAAAGAATCCGCTTTTGGAGAGTCTCCATTTGCGATAACATCCATCAAAGTTCCACCGTCATCGTTTGTAGAAAGCGGTGCATCCATAGAGACGTGTCTTCCAGAGACCCTGATACTTTCTTTAATTTTGTGCTCAGGAACTTCTAAGGCTTCTGCCAATTCTTCAGCTGAAGGTGGGCGTTCAAATTCTTGTTCCAAACGAGAGAATGCTTTATTAATTTTATTTAGTGACCCAACTTGATTTAGGGGCAATCTAACAATACGTGCTTGTTCCGCTAAGGCTGATAATATAGATTGTCTAATCCACCAAACTGCATAAGAAATAAACTTAAACCCTCTAGTTTCGTCGAATTTTTGAGCAGCTTTAATCAATCCTAAATTTCCTTCATTAATTAAATCTGGAAGCGTTAATCCTTGGTTTTGATATTGCTTCGCAACAGAAACAACAAAACGCAAGTTTGCTTTTGTTAACTTCTCTAATGCTTGTTGGTCTCCTTGTTTGATTCTCTTTGCTAATTCAACTTCTTCTTCAGCAGTAATAAGTTCTTCTTTTCCAATATCTTGTAGGTATTTGTCAAGAGATTGACTTTCACGGTTAGTGATTGATTTTGTAATTTTAAGCTGTCTCATGTTTATATTTGAATAAAATAATTTGAAAAATTATAATGCATTTGCAAATTTAAAGCAATAAAACCATTATACAAAATATATCTTTCAACATTTTTTTTCATGAAAGAAAAAGCATTGATTTTATTACTTTTTACTATATTTTTATCTTAACTTATCGTTGTCTTTTGACTCATCTCTTTTTTTGAGCGTTTTTTTCGACCAATATCGAGCCAAGATAATTCCAACAATAACTGCAACCGTAATCAACATATATTTTGGCGACGACCACAGATCAATATATTTCTTATTATCTTGTTGATGAATTTCTCTTGGTGTTTGCGCAAGAGCAGTCATATTGATAATCAATACCCAAATAAATGTAAAAATCTTATTCTTCATATCTAAAATTTTAATTTTATTTATCGAGGATGTACATTAACATTCCATCTGTATATGCTCTTGCAATTCGCCCATCCTCTTGTTTAAACAAAAAGTATGCATCAATGTTTAAATCAGTTGCATTTTCTATAATTCTAAGTGCACTATCTACACCAACGACCATAAACGAAGTCGCTAAAGCATCAGCCGTTGCAACATCATCAGCAATTACTGTTGCACTCAAAATATTAGTGTTAACTGGTTGACCTTTAACTGGATCAATCGTATGACCAAAAACTTCACCATTTAATTCATAAAAATCTCGATAATTACCTGAAGTTGCCAATGCTTTATTGGTAATCTCAATGTAATTTTCAATTGGTCGTTTTTCACCATCGTTTAAACCTGTATTAGAAATAATAGGTTCGTCTATTCCAATTAACCATTTAGAATTTCTATCATTTAGTCCTTTTACCTTTAATTCTCCGCCAATTTCTACATAATAGTTTTTCTGTCCCCTTTGCTCAAGAAGAGCTGCCAATTCATCTACAGCTTGACCTTTAGCGATAGCGTTGAAAATCAATTCGTAACGCTCATCAGTTTTGCTTAAGATTCCGTCTTTGTATGTATAAATATTTCCTTCTGAAAAACCGACAAAAGCAAGGACGCTATCGATTTGTTGTTGACTAGGAACTTTTTGGTCCACTTCAATCATTTTCCACAGTTCAACAATTGGAAAAACTGAAGGGTCAAAAGAACCATTAGTCATCTGATATAATTTTTGGCTCAGCTCAAAACAAGGTTGAAAATACTTGGTTTTGTTCAAATCTATTGCAGTTGATTTTTGATTAAACTCATTAATTAATGAAGTTGGGACATAAGTAGAAAGCTCATGATTAAATTCATCAAAAAAAGCATCTATTTCTTTGGGAGAAATAAACAAAGAATCATCAGGTGTCTTTACAATAAGATAAGTACCCAAAGCGTTGCCTTCGATAGTGTTTTCATTGTTGTACCAAGCATTATCTGTATTCTGGAATAAAGAATTATCATCAATCTCAGAAGATGTTTCTTGTGAACAAGAAAGCAACATTAATCCTATAATGAATGCACTAATAATTCTTTTTAAGATTTGCATTTTCTGTACCATTAATCCATACTTGTTCTGTTATCGGTGTCCCATTTCTACTGTATGTTAATCCATTTCTTGTTTGGATTCTCATAAAAATTTCACCATATCCATCTTTAACGACAAAACGACGGGTAACAATCTTTACGGGAATACCTCTTGCGTCTTTGCGTACATAATTTTCTTGTGACACTCCTTCTGGATATTCATCTCCAATTGTATTGGCGAGTTTTGGAGAAAAAGTAAGACTATTATTTTCTAATTTATCAAGCAACTCTTGGGTGTTAACGTGATTTCGTCGAAGTTCTTCCCCTCTTGTTTGTCCATCATCGCTTATACTTGCCTCAAGACCTTTTAGTGCTTCATGGTTTTCTTCCTTCACTTTGGCTTTTTCTGCTTTGATTTTCATATCATCACTTTCTATCTTATCTAAAGTTCTAGTTGCCAAATTACGTTCACTTTGTTCAATGTCGTTTCTTAATAATTCATTTCTTTCAAAGACTTCAACTTGATTTTTAATTGCTTCATTTAATTGTGATAAGTCTTCTTTATGCGCGCGTTTTTCAGCGTCTTGTAAGTTATCAACCGATTCAATGATGTCATTTGAATATTGAGTTTCAGCATAATACTTTTCATTTCTCTTATTCATCTGTAGCAGATCATTATGCTCAATCTCTTTTACTTGTTCAACTATTTTTAACTTTTCATCCTTTTTCCCTTCTTGAGTTTCAACGTATATATCTTCCGCACGCGTTAGTAACTGGTCAATTTGCTTATTTGTCGCATAAGTTTCTTCAACTTCTTGATTATTTTGTCGTTGAATAATTGCATCCAAAGCATATATATCATCTCTTAACTGATTAGTAACTTCAGACTTATCTTGCATAGATTGAGTAGTTTTAATCTCAGCAATTAACGCTTTATTTTCTAGATCAAGAACCCTTTGATAGTTTGCGTTATTATCATCAAAAACACGCATTTCTTGTCCTTTTATGATATCATCTACTTTCACCTCAAGATCAATGTTCTTTAATCGGTTAAGTTCATACCTTTCTTCATTTAACTTTTCAGTTTTGATAATTTCTTCGCTATTTGCAACGACATTAGAACTGTGTTCAATCATTTCATTTCTCAACTGACTATCTCTTTCACTTTCGATGACTTTTATCCTTTCAACCATTAATCGGTGGTCATCCTCCAAACCAGATTTATGTTTTTCTAAATCTTCTTCGATAAAATCGATACTTTTATAATTATACATTCTTTGGCCTTCTTCAAAACCATCTAATCTATTTTGCAATTTTTCATAAGTTTGTTGTTGAGTTTCCACATCTTCAACCAAAATTCTGTGTTGATTAAACTCTTCAATTTTTATTTGATTACGTCTGTCTTTAATTGCAACAACCTCATTCTCATATGCATGTCTTTCTTCTAGATCTTTTGCGCTTTTATCTTCAGCTACTCCTTCATTCCGTCTCAATTCTGTCTCTACAGACTCTCTTTTCAATTGTTCTCTCATTCGCGCTCCCTCTTCAAGTAAAGCAGCACCTTCAAGGATTGAAATGTCTTCTTTTTGTCCTAAGTATTCAATGTTTCTATTTTCCTTAGCAGTAGAAAGTAGCCTTTGAATCTCTTCAATTTTATCATGCGGATAAGGATCGTTACTTCTCAAAGAAATTGCTCTTTCATATAATTCGATTGCCTTCTCATAATTTTCTTCATCTAAAGAAGTATCTGCTTTTGATAATATTTTTTGATAGAGTAGTTCATCTGCCATATCCGTTTTTTCTTTCGATTTAATTACAGACAACTTAGATCTTTCAATCGCATAAACATCGTTGGCTTTTACAGAAATAGCCAAGTCATATTGTTTTTTTGCTTCGAGGTATTCTTCTGCATCAAAATATTGGTCAGCCTTTAAAATATATTGTTTGTACTGCTCTTCTTTCTGAGCATTCAAAGCTCTTTGTTCATCAAAGTTTTTTAGAATCTGTTGAACCTCATCAATTCGATCATTAACAAAACTATCATCGTCAATAATATTTTTTGCTTCTTGATATTTATTGAGTGCTTCTTGATATTCATTATTCGAAAAATGATTATTTGCGTTATTAACAAGACTTTCAAACTGCAAGCGTTCTGCATTCTCTTCTAAATCTTTTAATGCACTTTTTGCTTTTTCTATTTGTGTTGTTGGATAACTCTCATTTGGTTTAAATGTTAATGCCTGATTATATAAATCGATACTTTGCTGAAATTTTTTGTTATCATAGGCTATATCTGCAGCTGAAATTGCTTGATTATATTGATTTTCATTTTGTGCTTCTAAATTCAAGTTTTGTATAATATTTTGATATTCGTGAATTTTTTGAGGAGGGTAAGATTCATTCGGTTTAATCTCGGAAGCTTTTTGTAAGAACTGAATTGCCTTTTCATAATTCTTAGCTTGAGCCTCAATATTTGCAAACTGAATTTGTTCTTGATATCTTGCTTCATTTTGGTCAGCTATTTCTTCCATATTATCTTGAATCTGGCGAATTAAATTGTCGATTTCAACAATTTTCACTTGCGGAATAGAAGCATTTGGTCTGATTTCTTGCGCCGACCTATACTTTTCTTTTGCTTGTTCTAAAGTAGGAATATCATTGTCATTAATCAAAGCTTGGTCAAACAGAGATTGTCCTTCACTTACAAATCTGTTATAGCTTTCTTCTTCAGAACGAAGCGCATCAATTTCAGCTTTTGCTTGATCGCGCAATGTCGTTGCCTCACTATCTAATGGCTTTTCCAGTAACGCTGCTTCAAAGAAATCGACTGCTAATGAAAAGTCCTTATTAGCCAAAGCTTCTCTTCCTTTTTCCATAGCTTCATCATAGCGTTCTGATGCCTCTTCAGCATTTTCTTGTTGCTGGATAAGTTGGCGAACATCATTAATTTTACTTTGAGCAATTGGATCATTTTCTTTGATTTCTAATGCTTCTTCAAACTTCAAAATAGCTTGCTCGTATCGTTTATTTGTGATTAGGTTTTCACCCTCATCCATTTTTGCTTGATAGGCAGCATTCAACTCGTTTTCAGCCTGTTCTTCGACAAGTTTTTCAGCAATTATTTGCAATTGTGTTCTAATTTCTGAGTCATCTTGTATAGTCAAAGCTTCTTCAAACTTTCCTTTGGCATTGCCCCACTGTTGAAGTGCCATAAATTGCATTCCCTCATCTTTCAATTGTTGGAAAAGTTGTTCCTGTGATTGTTGTGAATCAAACGCTTGTTTCTGATTACGAGCATCAACTAATAGACTTTCAATATCTGTTCTAGAGTTATCTAAGCCAAGTGCTTCTTCATACTTTTGAATGACAAGGTTCCATTTATCATCCATTTTTAAATTTGCTGCTTGGTCTAACAAAGTTTGGATTTCACTTGCGATATTTTCTCGGCGATGGATTTCATTTTGAATTGTGGCAATTTCATCAATACGATTATTTACATGTTCACTATTGCTAATAATAGCTTTTGCGGCGGTGTATTTCAACTTTGCATCCTCCCAGTTTTCTTGAGAAAAGGATTTGTCAGCTTCAGAGACGAGTATATTAAATTGCTCTTCCAGTTCAGATTGGCTTTCTTTTTCAGTCAACAACTGTTGTGCTCTTTCTTTTCCTTGGTTTGCACGTTGATATTCTTCATTAACTCCAGATATACCAACTGCCTTATCCCCTATCAATGCAATGATTGCATCATAATCAGCAATGGCTCCTGTATATTCTTCGGTAGCTATTTTGTTATCAGCAACAGTGAATAGTGAATCAACCTGTTGTTTTAGTTGACCTTCTGCCAACTGTTTTTCTAACAGTTTTTCAGCATTTGTTTTTTTATCTTTGACATCCGAATCATCTTTTAAAGAAAGTGCTTCTTGATACTTTGAGATTGCTTCTTGGAAATCACTTTGATTCATTCTTATGTCGCCCTCTTCAACAAGCCTGTCAAATTGTTCTTCCAATGCTGCTCCCTCACGTTGTTGAGCTAATTGTTGTTCAGCCAATGCTTTTTTATCTTTTACCGCTTGATCATCAATTAATGCAAGTGCTTCAGTGTATCTATCAATTGCAATTTCGTAATTCTCATTATCAAATTGATTATTTCCATTTTCTACAAGTTGATTAAAACTATCAAGTTTATTCTGTTCAGCCTGTTGCAACGCCAATTGCTCTTGTGTGGCAGTAATTTTTGCTTGAATGTCTTCATTTTGGATAAGAGCGAGTGCTTCTTGATATAGTTGAATTGCAGACTCATAATTTTTCTGTTCAACCTCTTGGTCACCTTGCGCCACAAGCTGATTAAATTGGTCTAATTTCTCTGCATTTTCCTGTTCAAACGCTAACAGTTGTTCAGCATTTACTTTTTTACTTTGTACATCAGGGTTGTCAAAAAGTGCCAATGCTTCGGTGTATTTATTGATTGCATTTTCGTACGCTTTTTGTTCAACTGCCTCATCTCCTTGTGCAACCAATTCTTCAAACTGTTCCAACTTTTCAGCATTTTCAATTTGAGCAACCAGCAATTGTTCTGCATTTTTCTTTTTACCTTCCACTGCTTCATCTGAAATGAGTGCTAATGCTTCTGTATATTTTGCAATGGCAGGTTCATATTCGGTATTTTCAACATGTGCATCCGCTTCAGTTACCAATCTTTCAAAATTATCACGTTTTTCTTGTTCAGCTTTTTCTTCATCCCATTTGGCGTTTGCCATTGCAATTCTTTCACTTGGATATGGTGATGCATCTTCAATTGCCAATGCTTCGGTATATTTTGCAATGGCACTTTCCCATTCTCCCTTATCGTAGTGTGCATCTGCTTCACGGATTGCATCGTTGTATTTTTGTTTTAATTCACGAGCTGCACTTTGCTCTTCAATTTTACTATTCAATTCCGCTAGCTTATCCTTCGGATATTGTTCATTTGGAAATATCCTTGAAGCTTTTTGGTAGTTATCCCGAGCTGCTTCCAAACTATTTTGTTTAAGAAACATGTCGGCTAATTTAATAAGCTCATCATACTCACCTTGTTTGGCTGCATTGGCGACAGTAAGTTCTAATTCTGAAATTCTATCTTTGGGATATTGTTCGTTGGGATTCAAATTACTGGCTTCTTCGTACTTATCAATTGCTTGTTGATACTTTTTCACACTTGCCAAATCATCTGCTTCTTTTATTAGGTTAATGTATTCTTGATTATCTTGTTGAAATGTTAACTCTTCCTCTGCCTTTTTCTGTAAGATGTCGCCTATCTCTACAATTCTGTTATTTGGATGTGACTCTGCCTCTTTTCCTGGAATTTTAATTGCGGCGATATATTTCTCCATCGCCTCGTTATATTTTCCATTATTAAAAAGCTGATCTGCCTCTTGTATCAGTGCGTTATATTCCGCTTCTGAATTATCAGAACCTGCTTCATCTAATTTATCTTGAATTTTTTTCTTTACTCTATTGACATGTGCACCATCAAAATTCATGTGGTCATTATCATAAAACCACTTCACAACAGGCTCGTTATCCAAGAACGAGAAATCCACACCAGGTCTGACTTTAAATAAGTCTAAATCTATCGAGGGAAAGATTTTTCCGCCTGCGGGGATGTCTTCTTCATTAATTTTAGAAACATCAACTTCTAGGAATTTGCTTACATATCCGGCCGACTCATAAACAATTTTATATTTTCCGCCAACAGGAAATTGCACTGAGTATCTTCCATTAGAACCAGATGTGGTGGTACCTATAACATTTGTACCTTGCATTACCGAGATTTTTACATTTCCTTTACGTGAACCTGTTTCTAACTCTGACATGACACCATAAAGCGTTACTTGTCCGTTCAAATCATGGACAAATCCGACTGTCGTCAAGGTCAGTATAATTATCAACAGGTTTTTCATCATCTAATGCATCTATCAGGTAGAACGTAATTTATTAAGTTCTGTTACAAATTCAGTTCACTTTTTATGTTAACTTACAAATATCATGAAAAAATATGGAATTTGGATGTTTTTTCTTATGATTATACAGATAATTTATGTATTAATAACGAAAAGATAGAAAGTCAATCAAATTCACAACCTGAGCTTTAGTTTTTAATCGAGCTCAAATTAAATATTTGTTACATTTTTTGAAAACATTCTATTTTGGTCGCTTTAAATATTAAATTTGCTATTTTCGTAAAATGCAACAAAAATATATAGAGGTGTGTCATACACCAGCGGATTATGAATATTTCAAGGGGAGATTTGAAATTATAGTTGTCATTGATGTTCTTCGTGCTACATCTGTAATTTGTACTGCAATTAATAATGGCGCGAGCTCTGTAATTCCTGTTTCTGATATTGAAGAAGCAAAAAGCTATAAAGAAAAAGGATATATTGTAGGAGCAGAAAGGCAAGGAGAAATTGTTGAAGGATTTGATTTCGGAAATTCACCTTATAGTTATCCTAAAGAGTCTATTGAGGGAAAAGATATTGTTTTAACAACGACAAATGGAACCCGTGCTATTAACATTGCTAGTGAAGCACCAACGGTTGTTATTGGTTCACTGCTCAATCTTGATATCATAATCGACTGGCTATCAGCTCAAAACAAGAATATCGTTTGTCTTTGCTCTGGCTGGAAAGATAAATTTAATTTAGAAGATACAATTTGTGGTGGAGCCATTGCAGAAGGTTTGTTAAAAACAGGGAAATTCATTTCTAATGAAGATTCAACAGTTGCGGCAAAGTATTTGTATCTATCTGCCAAAGACAATTATCTCTGGTTTTTAAAAGCAAGTTCACACAGAAGAAGGTTGATACGATTAAACATGAGTGAAGATATTAAATATTGCCTTACTCCCAACCAACTAAGTGTGATTCCTATCTTAAAAGACGGAAAGATTGTTAAGTTGGATTATTAATCTCTTACAATGAATAAATCTCTAACCATATTGATACTATGCTTACTAGGGATATCCTATGGTTTTACGGCATCTAAAGATACGAGCAACGTTGAGTTTATCAATGTGTACTTTAATTCTGAGTCAGATCATAAAGTTGCACTTGAAAGTAATAAAAGTAAAGACTTACAAGACATGTTTGTTCCACTACTCAATCTTATCGACAGTGCAAAGTATAGCGTAGATTTGGTAGCTTATGATTTACAAAACATGAGGGTTGGGATGGCAATTGCCAATGCAGCGAGAAGAGGAGTTCGTGTTCGCGTAATTACAGACAACAGCAATCGCAATAGAAACCCTCGTTTCAACGAACCATTGTGGGATACTCTACGGGCTGCAGGGATTTATAGCATTGACGATGCTGGAACGGTGTATCATCCCAATGGTGAAATAAAATCCCTTACCGATAATCTTAGAAATGCTGGAGCAATTATGCACCATAAGTTTGCTGTTATTGATGCTTTTAATGATGACCCAAACGATGATTATGTATGGACAGGCTCGATGAATCTTACATATACAGGAAACTGGAATACAAACGTTACTTTTGTGATTAAAGATAGCGGAATTTCAAATGCTTATCTCCATGAATTTGAACAGATGTGGGGAAGCAGAAACGAAAAACCCAATCCCTTTAGAGCGAGGTTTCACAAAAACAAAGAAGGATTCAAAAACAAAATATTCTACGTCAACGACATTAAAGTAGAGGTTTATTTTGGTCCAATGGATGTGTACAACAAAAAACAAAGTATTTCTGAGCGAATTACACAACTTATCAATGAAGCAAAGCATGACGTCCGATTCTTATCTTTTGCGATTAGCCCTGATATTAACATCAGCAAAGCCATGATTGCACGTTCGGGTCGTGGTGAGATTTCACTTTATGGCGTAATCGACCCAGATTTTTATGCGAGATATAGGAATGAAGGACAAATTTGGGCGCAACCTGAAATGTCTTTTGGAAATCGTTTGGTGCTTCCAGCGAAAGAAGTAAGAAAGTTGCATGCAAAAACAATTATCATTGACGCTCAACATCCATATCCAGAGGAAAACACTGCGATTACGATTGCAGGTTCCTATAACTTTTCTAAGGCAGCTGAATTATCAAATGATGAAAATATCTTAATGATTCATGACAATAAAATTGCTAATTTATTTCTTCAAGATTGGCAAGGCGTTATGAATCGAGCAAAAGGTTTGTCTTACCACCAATATCCAGATATAGACACGGGAAAATGGTTTAACAATTATTATTTCGATAAAGGAAAGTTAATGGTGGAATTGGAAACAGGCCTTTTTTATCCAATAGATTTATTAGGCGTTGAACGACCAAGAGAATGGGCAGGGCATAAAGATTCGAGTTTTTACTATGCTGAAACTGCATTTCAATATTTTAAAAATCTCTTAGGTCAAGAGGGTACAAAACTTAAAATAACCGCAGGAAAAGAAAAACCTGAACATAAATTTGGTCGTTACATGGGATATATTTCTGCGGCTCTCCCTAGTGGCGACACCATAGAAGTAAACCGTGAAATGCTCATATCTGGCAATGGCACTTATTCATTTTGGAATCGACAACAAAAAGATTCAATTTTGACTTTTAAATTATATGAGCAATTTGCAAAAGATGCTATGGTTGGAATGTGGGCGTATCCAGATTCTGTAGGCAAGAAAGTATTGGCAAGTGAGGTAGCAATTATGCAAAATCTTTTCCCGCTTGATATCAACCTTGCGACTGTTGACGACCTTACATATATTAAAGGAATTGGTAAAAAGACAGCTGAATCTATAATAGAATATCGAAATAACCGTGGAAAAATTCAAAACCTTGAGGAACTTCTAAAGATTCAAGGAATCGGCGATAAAACTTTAGAAAACCTAAAGCAATTTTTAATCATCGAAGAAGATTGATAGACTGCGATATATTAAAACTTAATTCCGAATTATTTCATCATAATTAAATCCAGCGCGTTCGCAAGCTCGTTTAGCAGCAGACCAAGCCAAAGGAATATCTTTGTGTGGATGCAATGGTGTTTTTGGAAAGTTTTTTACTGTATTAAGCAATTCTTCAGTTTGCATTTTGGTTAATTTCTCACAGATATCATACATCCCTCCAGGTTCTTCTTCTTTTAAGTCGTGTGCTTCGAGAATATGTTTCAAAACTTTTATTAGATCTGGATTCGGTGGCGGAACCATTAAAGAAGTTATCGCGCCATGTTCTAACCGCAACTGCTTTGCCAACGGAATGGGTTTATCTCCGTTAGCAAGTTGAGCTGCTTTAAAAAGACCTTTTTCTTCCATTTTGATGTGTGTTAGTAGTTCTATCCGAAATTTCGCATACAATACTAAATCAATATTATCAATATCCTTAATTGCTTCTTCTAATATTTCTTCTATCCGACGATGATCTTGAGTAAAAAAATCATAAATGGGTTTATTCATCTTCTATTTTTTGTTTTATGAATGATTTTGAACAGAAATTAAAATCAACTGTTTATATGATTAACTAAATATACTCAAATATCGATATTTTAAGAATAAAGCATTGAAATGAGATTCGAGAACTGATAAAAGTCATAAATTCCCTACATTTGCATTAATTAAATAAACAGCCATATAAAAATGTCAAAAATTACAAAGATTATTTCGATTGAATATCTTACAGATGATGTCATCCAATTAAGAATTGAGAAGCCAATCGACCTAATTTTTAAACTTGGGCAAGCTACAGAGATTGGTTTTAGAACTAATAATCAAGAGATAACCAAAAGTATCTTTACCATTGCTTCTCTCCCAACTGAGGATTATTTATCATTTATCATCAAAATCACACAGAGTTACAATCCATTTTTCACACGTTTAAAAGAAGCGAAATCTGGTGATGAAATACTTGTTTACGAAAGTTTTTACAACAGTGGAATTGGATACAAAGGAGAAGGAATATTTATCGCAGGAGGTGTTGGAATCAGCCCTTTTATGCCTTTACTTAAAAAGTTAAACAAAGAAAATTCTCTTGGGAAGTCGAAATTAATTTTTGCCAATCGAACGAGAAAGGATATTATATTTAAAGATTATTTTGAAGAAATTTTAGGCGACAACTTTATAACCATCCTTTCGGATGAGAAACATGACGACCATCATTATGGATTTGTAACTTCAGACTTTATTCAAAAAGCGAACACAAACCATCTTCAGTATTTCTACTTATGTGGTCCACAACCCATGTTAGATAGCATAGAGTCGGGATTATTAAAAGCAGGGGTTTTAGAAGAAAACATTGTTAAAGAAAGTTTTTAATCATGGATAAATATGCATTTGTAACAGGCGGATCTGATAGAATTGGAAAAGCCATAAGTATCGAATTGGCAAAACAAGGATATAATGTCATTATTCATTATAATTCTTCTCAATCAAAAGCTGAAGAGGTAAAAGAAGAGATAATTTCATTAGGAAGAAGCGCTGAAATTTTAAAAATCAATTTTTTAGAAGACCATGATTTTGATATGACTTTTCAATCCTTAAAAACCTCAGGAAAAGAAATTGATGTTTTGATAAACTGTGCTTCAGATTTTACCTTATCTACGATAAAAGACGTAGGAAGTCAGTTATTAAAGAAAGAGTATAGAATTAATTTTGAAATTCCGTATTTACTTACAAAGGCATTTGCTACAATATACAAAAAAGGACACATCATCAATTTCTTGGACACAAAAGTAGAGAAAAATGCAACAAATCGTTTGGATTATATTCTCAGTAAAAAATCTTTAAAGGATTTCACATTGATTTCAGCCGTAGAACTCTCGCCTAACATAAAGGTAAATGCGATAGCTCCAGGGTTAGTTCTGCCACCAGCAGGAAAAAATGATAATTATTTATTAAATTTAGCTCCTGAAATTCCGATGAAAACCATTGGGAATATGGAAGATATTTTAATAGCTTTTAGGTATTTGTTGGAGAGTAATTTTGTTACAGGACAAATACTATATGTAGATGGAGGCGATCATTTGATTTGAAATTAGAACTTATGGACATACCAAAATTATCAACAATTAGCGTAGAAGATTTAAGATTACGAGCTTATATCGGGTTTATGGATTGGGAAACCAAAAAGCTACAAGACGTTGTGCTCTCATATTCTTTTAAATATGACACTTCAAGAGCTTCGATAACCGACAGTGTAGATGATGCTGTTGACTACAAGCTATTAACAAAGCAAATCATCGAAATGGTTGATAACCAAAGTTTTTTTCTAATTGAATTTTTAGCAGAAAAAATTTACCAACACATTCAATTGTATCATCCAAATATCCAAAACATTACAGTAAAGGTTGAAAAACCAAATGCTTTAAGGTTTTCTGACAATGTTTTGGTAGAAATATCAAACGAAGATAGATACAACATTGCTTCTGTTTCACTTGGCTCTAATATAGAAGCAGAAAATAATTTTGATAAAGCACTACGAGAAATTCAACGATTGGGAATAATCAATCAAAGGTCTGAATTTATCAAGACCAAGCCCTTAAAATTTGAGAATCAACCAGATTTTTTAAATGGAGCAATTTTATTATATACAAAGAAAAGTCTTGCAGAACTTCAATTAGAGTTAAAACAGATAGAAGCATTATTAGGTCGCGTAAGGGTTGAAAACAAAAACGCACCCCGTGTTATTGACTTAGATGTTTTAACCTATAATGGTCATTTAATCGACAAAGAAATTAACGAACTTCCGTTTTTGGTTAAATTTGTACAATACTTACAACCAGAGATTAAGATTTAAAAAAAAAGCCCCTTTTGGAGCTTTTTAGTGAATTTTTAATTTAAACAAATAAAAAAAGTTTCTTTTTTAGACTTTTTTGCTTCAGTACTTTTTGAGTAATTTAAAATAAATTGAAGCGTCTTACTTGATGGACCTTGTTTATCCTCCGCCATCTTTGGAGTAGATGAGTAATCTTTTACCATAAGCGTTTTATTTACGATTCTAATTTATTAAACGCTTACTTTTATTGATTATTATATTAAAGTGAAAAAAATTACATTACCATTCCACCGCAAACATTTATGGTTTGTCCTGTAACGTAAGCCGACATATCTGAAGCTAAGAAAACAACAGTATTTGCTACGTCCTCAGGTGTTCCACCTCTTTTTAATGGTATGGCATCTCTCCATTCTTGAACTACTTTTTCATCAAGCACTTCTGTCATTTCTGTTTCAATGAATCCAGGGGCAATTGAATTGCAACGAATATTTCTTGAGCCTAATTCTTGAGCAACAGATTTAGAAAAACCAATCATTCCGGCTTTTGATGCTGCATAATTAGATTGTCCTGCATTACCTTGAACACCAACGACAGAAGACATATTAATAATCGAACCTTTACGTTGTTTTAACATGGGGCGAATAACCGCTTTTGTAAGATTGAAAGCAGATTTAAGATTAATATTAATAACATCATCCCACATCTCTTCTGTCATTCTCATTAGAAGATTGTCTTTTGTTACGCCTGCGTTATTAACCAAAACATCAACTGTTCCGAATGCTGCAACAACATCTTCAACAAGTTTTTGTGCATCATCAAAAATCGATGCGTTTGATTTAAAGCCTTTCGCTACACCACCAACTTTGGTTAATTCTTCGACTAATTCATTTGCTTTAACATCTGATGAAACATAAGTAAATGCAACTTTGGCTCCTTGTTCGACACACTTTTCAACGATAGCTTTGCCAATTCCTCTTGTACCACCTGTAACGATTACAACCTTACCTTCTAATAATTTCATTTTATTTAGTTTCGTTTTGACAAATATAATGATTTTAGCAAATGACAATATAAATTATAGATTTATTCACTCACGGTTACAAGTCACTTAGAAAAGACATTGTATCAATTCCATCAGCATAATCTGTTAACGAAGGAGATTGAGAATTGCCAATTTTTTCATAATTCTTCCCGATAATTACTTGTAATTCATCTTTATGCTGCTCTATATAATCCTCAATTTCTTGATTCGACTCATAAAAATGATAATGAACAACAGCAACAGGAGAAAACAAATCCGTTGTTTCTTTAAAGAGAACAAACCCATTATCAGTAAATACTACTTGATTCATCAAGTAAATGGCTTTGTAATAGTCGTAATTATTTCCGTATTTATTGTTATTAATAACTTCTCCATAATCTACAATTGCACCGAAAATATTATTTAAATTATATCCTTTCGGCAGTAGTAAATGTGTTACGTTTCTACACCCCAAACCGTAATAATCGAACAAATCCCTGCCTAATAAATTCAATTCATCAACACTTTCATTGCCTGTTAAGACAGCCAAAGATGTTCTGTTTTTACGGATAATATTTGGTAAATGATCAAAATACTTTTCAAAATAACGGGCTGAATTGTTGCTTCCAGTAGCGATTACAGAATCCACATTTTTTATTCTCTCTACAATTTGAAAACGATCACTCAACTCAGGTTGAAGGTAAGTAATGATTCCTAAAAGCAAAGGAATCAATTTATCATCATCTCTAGAAAGCTTGATTATCGCTTTATTTCCAGAGAAAATCACAGCAAAAATATCGCTAAAGCCAACCATTGGTATGTTTCCAGGTAAGATTAATCCAACATTTTTTGGCGATGAAACAACGGGATACTTATCGAGCCATTGTGTTAATTCTTCTTTGTTTAAAATCTTCCCTAAATTCAAAAAAGCCTGTCGAACATAATTCTCGGAAAACCAACCATTGTAGATTATTGATGTCTTAATTGTGGATTCAACTTTTTCGTTGAACTCATCTGCAACGAACGTATTAATTTCACTTTTATCTTTTGATTCGCCCCAATTTCTCATGCATTCTCCGAGAATTGAAAATGTTTCAATTGTTTTTGTTCTTTCCATTGACTTTTATGCTATTGAATGATATTATCGACCTAATAAAGTCGTTTTCTATCCAAATGTTGATTATATTTGCAAAAATAAAGATAATAACCTATAAAAAACACAAAAGAATGGCAATAATAATTACGGACGAATGCATCAACTGCGGTGCCTGCGAACCAGAGTGTCCAAATAATGCCATCTATGAAGGAGGAGACAATTGGGCATGGTCGGACGGAACTTCTCTTACAGGAATGATTACCACGTTAAAAGGAGTTGAAGTTGATGCAGAAGAAAGAAACGATGCAATCGATATGGATATCTACTACATTGTACCAGAAAAATGTACGGAATGTGAAGGTTTTCATGACGAGCCGCAGTGCGCAGCTGTTTGCCCTGTTGATTGTTGTGTTGACGATCCGATGTATCGCGAAACAGAAGATGAACTTCTGAAAAAGAAAGATTTTATGCATTTGGGTAACTAAATTATATCTAATTATCTAACTAACTATCAATTATTTAATTATTTTTTCAATTTTTTATATCCTTTTTATAATAAAAAGATGAAATTTTTATCATAACTTGGATATTATTAAACTAAATATTTGGAAAGATATATCAACATACTAGTCATTGAAGAAAACCCTGATCATGTTAAACAACTAAAAAGTATATTATCTGGCGGTGGTAATAATTTAATATTTTCTGCTAACAAAGAAGAATTTTGGGAAATAATATCTCGTCAGGAAATTGGTATTATTTTAATTAGTAGTCAAAGCAAATCTATTAACTTCACACATTTACTACAAGATTTAGAAAAAAATCCTCGGGCCAAAGAAGCATATAAAATTATAGTTGAAGGGGAAAACTCGAAGACTTCTAATTTAGTAAACGGATTACGAGAAGGTGCAGTAGATTTTATCCCGAAGCCATTCAATCGAAATTTGATTAATGCAAAAATAGAAGTATTTAAAAACCTTTATTTTAAAGATAGACGGATTACCCAGCTACTTGAAAACATCTTTCCCATCGATGTTCTTAATAACTTGAACACAAAAGGTAAATACTCTCCGAGAAAAATAAAAGAAGGCGTGGTTTTATTTACAGATTTCATCGCATTCACAAAGGCAGCCAAGAAATTAAACCGTATGACCCTTATTCACGACCTTGAGGGATATTTTACCAAATTTGACGAAATAATAGAGCGTTATAATCTTGAAAAGATTAAAACAATTGGTGATTCATATATGGCAATTGCTGGTGTAACAGAGAATAATCAAGAACCCGAGATTCGTGCAACCTTGGCAGCCTTAGAAATTAGAAATTATATTATCAACACGAAACAACTTTCAGAAGCTACCAATCATTATTCATGGGATATAAGAATTGGAATTCATTCTGGCCCTTTGATTGCAGGAATTATCGGAACAAAAAAAATGAGTTTTGACGTTTGGGGAGATACGGTAAACATTGCTTCAAGAGCCGAGCAAAATTCTGAAATAAATAGTATTACCATAACTCAAAGTGTGGCAAAAAAGATAAAGAATGTTTTTAATATAACTCATCGAGGAGGTGTTGAAATTAAACACGGTGGCTTTGTAGATATGTATTTCGTAGAAGATTTAAAACGAGAAGTTTCTTTATTTCATGAAGGACGACTTCCCAATAGCGAGTTGCGCAAAAGATGTGATTTATTAGAAATGGATTTTGACTACGCTAGAAAATACATTATTACAAAATTAAAAGCATTGTTGCCTGAGTATGTTGAATATCATGACATTGACCACACGCTAAATGTTGAAAAATCTGCTATTCGATTAGCAAAATTAGAAGGGATTTCAAAAGATGATTTAATACTTTTAAGAACAGCTGTCTTATTCCATGATTCTGGTTTTATTTTTAAGTATGATGAAAACGAGGAGTTTGCCAAAAGGTATGCATCATCTGAATTACCGAAATTTGGGTACAACAAAGAGCAAATTAATGAAATTTGTGAAATAATAGAAGTAACAAAAAGGAAGAGTCAGCCAAAAACTTTACTTCAAAAAATCATGTGTGATGCAGACAATGATTATCTCGGTCGTGCAGATTATTATGTAAAATCTAGAAAGTTAAGACATGAACTTGAAAATAGAAACATATTTATGTCGGAGATTGAATGGATTGATTTTCAACTAGAATATCTTGAAAATACACATGACTATTTTACAAATACTGCGATAAATATCCGTGAAAAGGGAAAGATGAATAGAATCAAAGAATTAAAAGAGCAAAAAATCTTATTAGAAGCTAAACTTTAGTTTGTTTTTTTAGTTCAACCAACACCTCATCATATAACTCTTCATATTGAGGTAAAACTTCTGTTAAGTGATATTTCATTGCTTGTTTATAAGCATTTGTTCTAAATTTATTGAGTGTTTCATTAGACTTTAAAATTGTCATTGCATTTTTAAACATATCGTCAATATCTCCTACATTCGATGTAAAACCTGTTTCTCCATGGATATTTACCTCTGGTATTCCTCCAGCATTTGAGGATACTACAGGCACACCAACCGCCATTGCTTCGAGTGCAGCCAAACCAAAACTTTCAGTTTCTGAGGGTAATAAGAACAAGTCTGACAATGCCATCATACTTTCTGGATCTTTAATCTTTCCAGCAAAAATTGTACGGTCACATGTTCCTAATTCTCTACAAAGAACTTCCACATTGTATCTTTCAGGGCCGTCACCAATCAATAATAATTTCGAGGGGATTTCATCATTAATTTTCTTAAATATTTTAACAACATCCTCTACCCTTTTTACTTTCCTAAAATTGGAAACATGACATATAATTCTTTCTTCGTCTTTTGCATATTTTCTACGTTTTTCAATATCTATCGAAATTGGATTTTCTTTGACGTAATGGATGAAATTTGGAATTACTCTAATTTCTCTATCTGTTCCAAAATGTTGATATGTTTCCCATCTCAAGCACTCTGAAACTGCAGTAACAGCATTAGATTTGTTAATACAAAAGGTAATAACAGGCTCAAAAGATTTATCCCTTCCAACGAGCGTAATATCTGTTCCGTGTAACGTTGTAATAAACGGCATTCTGATTCCTTTGGTTTCTAATATTTGCTGTGCCAAATAAGCAGCCGAAGCATGAGGAATTGCATAATGAACATGGAGAATATCCAATTTTTCATGTATCGCAACATCGACAATTTTACTTGCCAATTCCGTTTCATAAGGTTGATATTCAAATAAAGGATAATTACTTACTGTTACTTCGTGATAGAAAATATTATCTCTGAAAGAACCCAAACGAACAGGTTGTGAGTATGTTATAAAATGGATTTTATTTCCTTTTGCCGCTAATGCTTTACCTAATTCTGTGGCTACTACTCCACTTCCACCGTATGTTGGATACAATACAATTCCAATATTCATAATTGTTCTTTGAGCTTTTGAGTTTCAAAAATAACAAAGAATACGGGGGTATGTTTAAATAATTGTTGTATTTTTTTAAAGTTGGTTCTTGTTTTTTTGATCTCACATCACTTATTAACCAATTTTAATAAATTTATTTTGGTGTATTGATACTTTGGCTTTATATTTGTGAGTAATAATCACATTTGGGGCTGACTTGGATTTGACAGCAACTGAAAATGATTAGTGTAAGCATACCGAGCCATGTGGTGAGTCTCGTTAATCTCTGGTCACAAACAATAATTGACAATACGTCATATTCTTTCGCGGCTTAATCATTAGATGATTTCGCTTAATCCACTCCGAAGAACAGTAAGAGGGACGAATTCCTTGCCAACGTTTCTGTCTCATAAACGTGGAATCCAAGGAAACAAAACTTTGAGACTAGCAAGAAGACGGCTTCTGTTTCTCTTGCGAAATTTAACGAAGCTAAGTTGAAGTTCGGGTGTTTATGTCCAGACTTCAATCTAAAATCGAATCATAAACTAAGTATGTAGAAGCCTAGTTGTTTCCTTGTTTGGACGAGGGTTCGAACCCCTCCAGCTCCACTAAACATAACTTACAATAAAAACAGTTGTGTTATTTAGATACTAAAAAAGGCACGTTTCAGTGCCTTTTTTATTTATCAAAATTTATTTTTTACTTAATCTGTGCTAAGATTTAATACGCTATTACCCTATGCGTTACTCTTTAACAAATTTATGTGTTGAAATTCCTTTGTCAGTTACAATCTTAATGAAATATGTTCCAGCTTTAAAGTAGGAAACATTTATTGTCGTGTTATTAGCATGTGCAACTCTTCTTCCGTCAACAGAATAAACTTCAATGTTGTTAACTTCTGCAAAATCAACATCAATGTTAACGATATTATTGGCAGGGTTTGGATAAATAACAACACTTTGCTTTATTTCTTCTTTTGTTAATCCCGACCAATCACCTGATCCATAAACAATATTTAAAACTGGAGCAAAATCTGGATCGTCAACTCCTGAAAACTCCACCATAGAACCATTTGCTGTGGGTGCAGAAATCTTAAATTGTGTAACATCATAAGGTTTGATATATTCCAATAAATCTGTTGGCAAATCAAGGCGAACCCATTCTCCATCAGTATTAGAACCAAAAACGCAAGGATTCCCTTCAGCTTTACCAATCACATCATAATCAGAAACTTCAATGGTAGTACTTAATCCAAAAGGACCGTCCATAATTTCAATAATAATGTCGCCATTGATTGGATTATCAGTTCCAGTTTGTTGAATTCTGTGTAAAAAAAGACTTGCTTTATCTACAATATTATCAAGTTCGTTTTGGGTTTCAAAGGATAAAATTGTTTGATGATTTACGCCCGCATTTTCACCGACAAATAATTGATCGTTTAAAGTACCGTCAGAAGCAACAGAGCCATTAGCTTGAGAGGTAGTTGCAATGAAATATTTATCATCCATCATAGCTTTGTGATAATATTTTTGAGTGGTGTAGCCAACCAGAGCTTGATATCCTATTTTAGAAAGGTGAAAACAATCTTTTGTCAACAGATAATCTCTCATTGAATTTCTAGGAGAAGGATATTCAGGGTCTCCATAAGGAAGCGGAACGTATTTCTCTGGATATGTACCAAATGGCGCAACTTCTAATGGGTCAATTTGACCATACTTATATTGCGTGATACCAGTTGCAGGAACAAAATGAACTTTTGGATCATTTATATAAAAGTTATAAACCAAATCTGTAAATTCGTTTAGTTGTGTGTTCAATTCAAAGTTACTTGGGAATTCCATGTTTTCCCAAGTAGAATAAAACGGATGGTCTTCAGGTCCAGTGATACCTATAGGATCTCCAAAAGAATTAACTACTTCCTCAAAGTTAGGATATGCATAACCACTGATAACAATGTCGATGTCTGGTCGTACCCCTTTTATGAATTGAATAACCATATCTAAACTATCTAGCGTAGCTTGTTTCAGATCATCATTTTGTTGCTGTGTAAAAGATTGCGACTTCCAATTTCCCAATAAATCATTTCCTGAAAGACTTAAATGAACGTATTCGAGTTCAGGTCTTGATGTTAACTCATTCTCTAGAATTTGTTGCTTCCCAGCTTCTAAAAAATGATATGTTTTGGCTCCATTTTGGGCTAAATTCAAATCTGTGTAAAACTTATTTCCAGAGTGTCCCCAACTTTCCATAACCGTATTGATTGTTCCGTCAACCCCCATGAAAAAGGCCCAGCTATCACCAACCAACAAAATTTTAACTTCTGAATCTTCATTACATTGTGATTTTGAGAAGTTTGTAAAGCCAATTATTCCGATAAAAAAAAGTGTAAAAATATGTTTCATAATAATTTTGTTATTTATACTACTAAATTACAAAATCATTTCGTTATTCCTTCAATAAAGTTGATTTGTTTTGTATCTCCAGATAAGGTGAAAACACAAACTTGGTTATTTTCTCTATACCTTCTAATTCATCTAACCAATCAACATTTAATTCATATCCCAGAACCTGCTCACCTTCTTTTAAAGCAAATAAAGGTGAAATATTATTAATGGTTAATTCATGATTTTTATTGATAAATTCCTGAAGAACAATTTTTTTGGAAATCTCTCTAAAATCTACGGATTGAACCAAGAAAGCTGTTTCCATCATTTTCATTGTATGCGTCATAAATTCATCCAACTCAGGCTCTCTAATTAAGGAAAATGCTTTATTTTTAAAAAATCTCAGAAACTGCTGTTCTTGTGTTGATATATGCATGGGTCTATTATCAATAAAATGCATTCCAAATTCATACGCATAATAAAAGTCTTGATATTTTTTGGGAATAGAGTAATTAAAGAATGGCGTTCTTGAAATAAATTTATCTTCATAATCAAACAAGTAGAAATCGTGATGAACTTCTATTGTATCACCTTTTATTAATTGGTAAAGGTGTTCGATTTCATATTCTATTTGATGAATTTCTTTATCTGCTGCTTCTTTATAAGTAGGAATCACATCATCAATTCCCGACATTTTTAATCCTCGAAAATCATTATTATCTACAAATTGCTGTTTTATTCTGTAAAGTGAATCTAATTCTACAAATGATTGAGGCTTATACATTTTCATAGGACCATAAGCAGTCGATTGATAAATGTTGCCACTAAATTGGCTACTTGCGTGTGATTCAATAAACTTTTGAAACTTCTCTTCTTTTTCAATTATACTATTTGACGAACTTATAGAAGATACTGCACAACCAGATACAATAAATAAAGTAGATACCAATAATAGATTAAATAAAGGAAATTTCATACAACACTTTTGAGATATAAAGATAGCAATATAATTAAATTATTTTTTTTTACAACAAACCTTGTTTGATATTTAAAAATTCGTATATTTACGTATATAATAATTTAAAAACCTAAATCAAAATGTTAGTAAAATCATTTGGCAGTGCCGTATTTGGCATTGAGGCCACAACAATCACTATTGAAGTCAACATCGACAAAGGAATCGGATTTAGTTTAGTTGGATTACCTGATAATGCTGTGAAAGAAAGTCAGCAACGCATTAAAGCATCTCTTACAAACAATGGGTACACTTATCCAATGAAAGAAATTACGATAAATATGGCTCCTGCAGACATCCGTAAAGAAGGCTCAACGTTCGACTTGCCCATTGCCATTGGATTGATGGCAGCAAGCAACCAAATTAAACCCGATAATTTAGAAAACTATGTATTACTTGGTGAATTATCGCTCGATGGAACATTAAATCCGTTAAAAGGAATTCTCCCAATTGCTCTAAAAGCCAAAGAAGAAGGATTTAAAGGGATTATTCTTCCTACAAAAAATGTTCGCGAAGCTGCTATCGTGGATGGTATAGAAGTTTATGGTGCGGATGATATCAATCAAGTTATAGATTTTTTAAATAATGGAACAGGATTAGAACGAACAACGATTGACATCAAGCAAGAGTTTTATGACAAATTGGATAATTTATCAGTTGATTTCCGTGATGTAAAAGGTCAACAAAACATCAAGCGCGCTTTTGAAATTGCAGCATCAGGCGGGCACAACATTGTTTTGATTGGACCTCCAGGAGCAGGAAAATCTATGTTGGCTAAGCGTTTACCAACCATTCTTCCACCTATGAATTTAAACGAGTCTTTAGAAACCACTAAAATTCATTCAGTTGCAGGAAAAGTAAGCGCTGGTGCAGGATTGATAACACAAAGACCTTTTCGAAAACCACATCACACCATTTCAGATGTTGCATTAGTTGGTGGAGGCGGATATCCGCAACCAGGAGAAATTTCATTGGCGCACAACGGCGTTTTGTTTTTGGATGAATTACCAGAATACAAACGTGCTGTTTTAGAAGTAATGCGTCAACCTTTAGAAGATAGAACAGTAACGATTTCAAGAGCGAAATTCACGGTCGAATATCCAGCTGGCTTCATGCTTGTAGCGGCAATGAATCCTTGTCCGTGCGGTTTTTATAATCACCCAGATAAAGATTGTGTTTGTGGTCCAGGCGTTGTACAAAATTATCTAAATAAAATCAGTGGCCCACTACTTGATAGAATCGACTTACATGTAGAAGTTACTCCCGTAAATTTCGATGAATTGGCATATCATCAACCCGAAGAAGGAAGTAAAAATATTCGTGAGCGAGTTATTCAAGCAAGATTGGTTCAAGAGGCGCGATTTAGAAATATTGACAATACGCATTGCAACGCACAAATGACCAGTAAACAACTTCGAAAGTATTGTAAAGTTGGTGATACATGTAATATAATTTTAAAACAAGCGATGGACAGATTAGGTTTATCCGCTAGGGCTTATGACAGAATTTTAAAAGTTGCAAGAACCATTGCTGATTTAGAAAAATCAGAAGACATTCAAACAGCTCATATTTCAGAAGCCATACAATTTAGAAGTTTAGACAGAGATAATTGGGCAAAGTAGATAAGTTTTGTTGTCGAATGAAAGTATATTTTTGTGAAATTCACTCAATTTGACAGTAGAAAACTTAGTTATCACGCTTGTATTTTCTAACAATCAATCGACTTCCTTTGTCATAAGAGAAATAACTCCATAGCCAATGAATTCCGACCAACAAACGATTCTTAAATCCACTGATTGAGATAAGGTGTACAAATGACCAAATGAGCCAAGCGATAATACCGCCAATGTTCATTCCCCAAACATCTGCCACTGCTTTTCTTTTACCAACAGTGGCAAGTGAACCTTTGTCTTTATACTCAAAAACAATTCTTTCTTTTCCATTAAGTTGATTAAGGATGTTTTTTGCAAGTGTTCTCCCTTGTTGAATTGCTACTTGTGCAACCATAGGATGAGCCCTTGGATATTCATCAGAAATAAGTGCTGCAGTATCTCCGATTGCATAAATTCCTTTGTAGTTTTTAACCTCAAGGAATTCATCTACGAGAATACGTTTTCCAGACACAAAATTTTCTTTATCTAAACCATCAGGTGAACATCCTTGCACACCTGCATTCCAAATAAGGGATTTAGCTGGTAATTCTAGTCCTGTATTTGTTCTAACAATATTGCCATCGTATGAAGTAACGCGATTTTCTAGATGAACTTTCACACCCAATTCTTCAAGGTATAACAATGCTTTTTTTGAGGATGATTCTGACATTCCAGTTAACAATGTACCGCCAGCTTCAAGGAGGTGAATAGACATAACAGAAGCGTTCATATCTGGATAATCTTTTGGTAAGATATATCTCCTAAATTCAGCGATTGCTCCTGCTGTTTCGACACCTGCAGGTCCACCACCTACAACGACAAAACTTGTCAATGCATTTCTTCTTTCATTGTCAGAAGTCACTACTGCTTCTTCTAAACTTTGTAGCATCATACTTCGTATATCGAGTGCTTCTTGAATAGACTTCATTCCAATTCCATTGGTTTGAACATCTTCCATTCCAAAGAAGTTTGTAGTACTTCCCGTTGCTAACACCAAATAATCAAAGTTGATTACACCAATATCTGAAATTACTCGGTTTTTCTCTGTGTCAATTTTCAGCACCTCTCCCATTCTAAAAAACACATTTTTGTATTTTTCGAACTGTTTCCTCAAAGGAAAAGCAATATTATCAGGTACGATACCACTTGTAGCAACTTGATAAAGTAAGGGTTGAAATTGATGGAAATTATTTCTGTCAAGTACGATAACCTGAACGTCTTTGTTTTTTAGTCCTTTAACAAGAGCCAATCCTGCAAATCCACCACCAATGACTACAATTCTGGGTAGATCAGTTTCTGGAACCCGAATCGAGTTCATAATATTTTCATCGATATTTGTATTTTGTTTAACTACTTCCATAATCATCTATAATTAAAAACTCTGATATAAACATTACAAGAGTGTAACAGTCTAAAAAGGTGTTTTGTTATATTTTTTTGCAAATTAATATAATAAAACCATAAAAATTATTCTGTTATAACAATTCTTTTTCAGCTACTGATAATTTACCTTGATTAATCGATAAAGCATACAATCCAATTAAACAAAGCAAACCGTTGAGAATAAGGATAAAGAATCCAAATTCAAAACCATAATTTTCAGAGAAGAATAAACTAATAAAATATCCAATTATAGGCGATAAAACGGCAACAATTGGCACCCATTTATCAACCAATTTACGTTTTGTAAACAAACCAAAGGTATATAGTCCCAGCAGAGGTCCATACGTATATCCAGCAAAAACGAAGAGTTTAGCAATAACCGATTCATCAGCAATCAGATACTTGAAGGCAAGTACAACTAAAATTACAGCAATAGACATTCCGACATGTACGATTCTTCGCATTTTCACTTGATCCTTTTTTGATCCTTTTTTTTCAATTTCCAAAATATCAATGGAGAAAGATGTTGTTAAAGCTGTCAATGCACTGTCTGCACTACTATATGCTGCGGCAACCAATCCTACCATGAATAAAACCGCTGCTGTTATTCCAAATTCACCGCTTGTTGCCAAGTATGGGAATAATTCATCCCTATAATAATCCAAACCATTTTTTCGAGCATAAACAGTAAGAAGTAATCCTAAAACGAGGAATACAAAGTTTACAATAACCAAAATTATGGTGAACCAAAACATATTTTTTTGTGCATCTCCCAGATTTTTACATGTAAGATTTTTCTGCATCATATCTTGGTCTAATCCTGTCATAACAATAGCAATAAAGGCACCACTAATAAATTGTTTGTAAAAGTTATTTTCAGATTTCCAATCGTCAAAAAAGAATATTTGACTCATTTCATTATTGGCTATAAAACTAACTATGTTTGTGGAGTTTAATCCCAAATCTGTTGCCACGAAATATACAGTTACTCCAACAGCGAGAAGCATAAAAAACGTCTGAAATGTATCGGTAATCACAATGGTTTTAATGCCACTTTTAAATGTGTATAACCAAATTAAAAGAACTGTTACAATCACGGTTATCCAAAAAGGTATATTCATTTCGTCGAATACTAAAAGTTGAAGAACGATTGCGATCAAATAAAGCCTAAAACTCATTCCAACAAGTCGAGACAAAAGAAAGAACATAGCACCCGTTTTATATGAAGCATTTCCGAATCTATCTTTTAAATAAGTGTAAATTGAAATTAAGTTTAGCCGATAATAGAGTGGCAACAAGACAGTACCTATCACAGCATATCCTACGATATAACCTAAAACAACTTGAAAATACCCAAAACTTGACTCTTCAACCCAACCAGGTACAGATATAAATGTAACACCACTTAGAGAAGCACCAATCATTCCGAAAGCGACAAGATACCACTTAGAGTTTCTATCACCCGTATAGAAAGATTCGTCTGTGCTGCTTTTTGATGTGAAATATGAAGTTAAAATAAGGATACCAAAGTAAATCCCAATGATTATTAAAATAAGATTACCGTCCATAATAAAATTTATGTGGCAAAATTACAATAAATCTAATATTTAGTGGGTTTAATAAAAATATAATTGCTAAGGTTCAGAGATAAAAATCCATTAAGCACCCAGAATTCTTCTTAAATCTTCAATGGTATTTTCCCAATAGAGCTGAACTTCTTCCATTTCGTCTTCCTCTGCAAAACTTGTAACATTTAAAACAACAGCTTTGGTCATTGGGTCTTTTTTAAATCGAATTTCTACAAAAGTATCTAACCCCTCTTCTTCGTCTTCTATCCACTGAAATTTAATGTACTCATTTGCTTTTTTTCCAATCAATCGAGCTTCCTCCTCACTCCCATTCCAGAAAAAAGTATAAATATCTTCATTAACATTTACATCATCTGCAAACCACTCACTTAATCCACTTGGCGTCATCACCATTGTGTTTAGTACATTTAGAGAGGTCTTAAATAGATATTCTTGCTCAAATTTTATTTTTTCTATCATTTCTAGTGTTTTTTACCTTCCCCAATTTTCGGGTTTGCAAATATACAACATTTTTTTTAAACACGATTCTAATTAATTGATCATATATAAGCTAACCATCTAAAAATGAGACTATATATCAAGAAATATCGTTAAATAATCTATACAAAATCTTTTATTTTAGTTCTTACAACAAGTAATTACATTGAGTTTGCTCTTCTATGAATAAAAAAGTATAGTATAAATTGTTGATTATAAAAAATACATTATATTTGCCACCTCAAATGAAAATGGCGAGGTAGCTCAGTTGGTTAGAGCGCAGGATTCATAACCCTGAGGTCACGGGTTCAACTCCCGTCCTCGCTACAAAAATAAAAGTGTGATTAACAACAGTTTCATCACACTTTTTATGTTTAAAGAGGTTTAAAATGACCCTAATTTTTTTTCTCTATTTACTCCATAACAAACTATAAATTCTTTTTAACTCGTACTTTATCATTATGTTTTCTGTAAATAAACCTTCACAAGTGAAGATTCTTTTACACCTTTTAAATTTATAAAACTTTTGGAAATACTGCTCTTCTCTCTTTTGGATATTCAGGGAATTTTTCTTGATACCATTTATGATGAGCGATTGCTCTTGGAACTAAATTTGCAAAACTCCACACAAAAAACGTCAATCCAGGTAAACTCCATGTTAGAATGGCAAACCCTAACCATTCAACGATTTCTCCAAAAAGATTCGGTGCGCTCACATATTTAAAAAGTCCTCCCGTAGGAATTTTATATCCTGTTTCACCAGGCTTTCGTAAACGTATTAACGTATTGTCTGACTGCCAATTTATTGCCATTCCTGTTATAAAAACTATGCTTCCAATAATAAATACGGGAGAAGAAAGCCACCCTAAGTCATAAGTTTTAAAATTTCCAAAATAATAGCCAATCAAAAATCCATTTGCTAAATTAAAAGTCATTCCCATTAACATTATTACAACGGGCATTTTCTTCCCTTTTGTTTTAATTCTAAAAGGAAAAACAAGACTTCTGTTGATATAGTGGAGCGCAAAAAGAGAAAGGATAATCAAATTCGTAATTGATTGTTTTTGAGAACCAGTTGCTATGAAATAAAAAAGAACTAAAAGCACAAATACTTCCATGATAATCCACCCAAGTCGATTAGATATTAATGGACCCCAATTCTTTTTTGTGTGGCGGCCATAGGGTGCTGTAATAAATATCAAAACGATAAAAACAACAACCGCAATGGCAATCCAAATATAATTGAGCGTTAGATAATCATTATAATTCATCTTAAATATTTGTTCAAATATATCACATAAAGTTTAACATTCATCCAGTATAAATTAAATTGCATCTATAGTTATCACTCTTGTTAATTTGGATAAATTTGTCTAAAAAGTGATAAAAGTCATATTTACATCCACCTTATTCATAATATTATAGGTCAAATCTAAAATTATTCTTATTTTTGACAAGATGAAATTAATGTTATTTCTGTAAATAAAATTTAAACCATGAAAAACACAGAATTATTAGATAAACACTTCCAAGACAAAGTTGACCAGGAAATTAAAATTGAGCCAAAGGATTATATGCCTGACGCTTATAGAAAAACAATGATTCGACAAATTTCTCAACATGCGCATTCTGAAACGGTTGGGCAATTACCCGAAGCAAATTGGGTTACACGTGCACCTTCTTTGATTAGAAAAGCCACATTGTTGGCCAAAATTCAAGATGAAGCAGGGCATGGATTATATTTATATAGTGCTGCCGAAACTTTGGGAGCTAGTCGTGAAGAACTCATCGATGATTTACACAGTGGTAAAGCTAAATATTCAAGTATATTTAATTATCCTTCTTTAACTTGGGCTGACATGGGCGCAATCGGTTGGTTAGTTGATGGTGCTGCGATAATTAATCAAGTTCCTCTATGTAGAGCATCTTACGGCCCTTACGCAAGAGCAATGGTTCGAATTTGTAAAGAAGAATCTTTCCATCAAAGACAAGGATTTGAAATCATGCACAACCTTGCTAAAGGGAGTCCTGAGCAAAAAGCGATGGCACAAGATGCTTTAAACCGTTGGTGGTGGCCTTCATTGATGATGTTTGGACCTAAAGATTCAGATTCTACCCATACTGACCAATCAATGAAGTGGAAGATTAAACGACATACAAACGATGAGTTAAGACAAAAATTTGTTGATCAAGTTGCTCCACAGGCTGAATTTATCGGACTTAAAATTCCTGATGAAGATTTAAAATTCAACAAAGAAACAGGACATTATGATTTTGGTGAAATCGATTGGGACGAATTTTGGAGAGTTGTAAAAGGTGAAGGTCCTTGCAACAAAGAACGAATTGATGCACGTAGAGCGGCAAAAGAAAATGGAATGTGGGTTAGAGAAGCTGCAATGGCTTATGCTGAAAAAAGAGCAAAAAGAAATATTAAAGTTTCTTAATAAAATAGAAGAATTTAACTGTCAAAATAAAAGAAATGAGTGAAAGTAAAGAGTGGCCTCTATGGGAGGTTTTTATAAGAAGCAAACAAGGTTCTAGTCATAAACACGCAGGAAGTCTTAGAGCCCCAGATGGAGAAATGGCTTTAAAAAATGCACGTGATGTTTACACAAGAAGAAGTGAAGGCACAAGTATATGGGTTATTCCTTCAAGTGAAGTGATTGCATCTGACCCATCTGAAGAAGGCCCAATGTTTGAACCTGCAAACACAAAAGTATATCGCCATCCGACTTTTTATAACGTTCCGGACGGAGTTAAGAACATGTAAAATTAAATTATGACGAAAGAAGAAGCATTATTTGAGTTTTTAATAAGAAAAGCTGATGACAGCCTTATCTTAGGTCACCGTTTATCGGAGTGGTGTGGACATGGTCCTATTCTTGAAGAAGACATTGCTTTGACGAATATTGCATTAGATTTAATTGGTCAAGCGACTGAGTTATATCGTTATGCTGCAAAAGTTGAAGGAAAAGGAAGGACGGATGATGATTTGGCTTTCTTAAGAATCGAGCGAGATTATAAAAACGTATTATTGGTTGAACAACCCAATGGAGATTTTGGAAAAACAATTGTAAGACAATTTTTCTTTGACCAGTTTGAAAATATTTTCTATGAAGGTTTAACAAAAAGTACTGACGAAACGATAAAGGCCATTGCAGAAAAAACAATTTTGGAAATCCGTTACCATGTTAAACATTCAGCAGAATGGATAATCCGATTAGGAGATGGTACTGAAGAGTCTCACAATCGTGTTCAAAATTCTATCAATGAATTGTATCGATTTGTTGACGAATTATTTTATCAAGATGAAGTAGATGAAATTTTGATAAAAGAAGGAATCATTCCCGATAGTAGCAAAATGAAAGCTGAATTTGACAAAAATGTTCAGAATATTCTTTCAGAAGCTACACTTTCTATTCCAGAAGGAGTTTGGCAATATACTGGTGGAAGAACGGGAACGCACACCGAACATTTAGGCTATTTGTTGACAGAGTTGCAATACATGCAAAGGGCTTATCCAGGATTGGAATGGTAATTTTCACATGAATGCGGAAAAATTATAAATAACCAAATAGGTTGTTTTAAACAAAATACTAGGTTTAAACGTTCTTAGTTTATATTTACATTAGAATCTATCATGACACAAGATATAACAGAAAATCAAGTTATGGATTGGTTAGACGAAGTGTTTGACCCCGAAATCCCTGTGGTTTCACTCGTAGATTTAGGTGTCATCAGGTCTGTAAAACATATTGATGGAAATAATTGGGTTGTAAAAATGACACCAACTTATACTGGCTGTCCTGCAACTCAAGTTATGGCTTTAAAAGCCGAAATGCGGTTAAAAAGAGAAGGAATCAATGCAAAAATTGACATTGTTCTTTCTCCAGCCTGGACAACTGATTTTTTAACCCAAAAAGGGCGAGATAAATTATTAGAATATGGAATTGCTCCGCCACAAGAAAGCGGAGATTCAACTTCATTGTTTGGTAAAGGTCCAACAGTACCTTGCCCGAGGTGTGAATCTAAAAACACGACAATGATTTCACATTTTGGTTCAACTGCTTGTAAGGCTTTGTATCAGTGTGAGGATTGTCATGAACCTTTTGATTATTTTAAATGTCATAGGTGATTTTGAAATGAAAAAATATCCTTTTTATGATTGCCATTGGCTTTTTTGTATCTTGTCAACAAGCTACTTAATTGTCGGTAATTATGGACAAGTAAACAAAACGCAAGTTGTTTTTATCTAATTCAAACTTTAAAGTTTTAGGAAGTTTTTCTGGTATAGCTACTTACAAGAAGAACGTTGTTTCAATAAAACAAAAAGATGGTATAATTGCAGAAGCAAAAGCAAATCTATTAGAAAATAGAAAACGCAAAAACTGCAGGAATTGAACTAACAGGTAGCAGAACACTTGCAAACATTACAGTTGACATAATTCAAAACATTAAAAGAGTAACAGCAACTGTTTCAGCTGAAATAATTGAGTTTACTAAATAATCAGTAAAAAAATATTTCTCACTTCGCTTGACAATGACCCTCAATTTTGTTGTCGAGTGATAAATATCTAAATACTATAAAAATAATCGCATCAATAACATCTGTTATTTTATTTTTTTTTGTAACTTCATACTTTGTATTAAAACTATAAATTATAGAAAGATGAAAAAAGTAAGATTATTAGCAATAGGAGGATTACTATTCTTAGGTGGCTTAACATTCACTTCCTGTACAAACGCAGGAGCCTCAACAGTTCAATACGCTTGTCCAATGGATTGCGAAGATGGAAAAGTGTATGATGAAGCAGGAACTTGTCCAGTATGTAAAATGGATTTGGTAGATGTTACTACAATAGAAAGTATGGAGTAGAAATATTTTTTGAACTTAAAAAGTCTGGGATTTTTCAGACTTTTTTGTTTAATTTCACTCCAACTCAGTAGTGATTGATAATTCCAATCCCTTTTCTACGTTGTTATATAACACTTCTATTGTCCCAACTTGATGACCAATAAATCCTTTTGTATCAAAATGTAAGACAAAGTTCAGAGTATCACCTGGAAGTAGAATTTTCTTTTCAAATTCGCCAGTGACACCTTTTTTATTAGATTTTATTTCTTGAATTTGAACAGATGTTTCACCAGCGTTGACTAAAACAAAATTTCTGCTTAAAACAACTCCTGACTTCTGTAAGCCAGCATCAAAAACAAGTGGATTAGCTGTTAATATTGTTGTTAAAGTGTCTTCTTGACGTATAATATCTACACTTTGAATTTCAATTTTACGCTCAATAGCAGCAAAACGAGAATAAACAGAGTTTTGTACATCATTTGGATTGTCGCTTGTTATTTGATCGGCTGAATATTCACCAAAAGGGATTTGTTTAATTCGTAATTCACCTCCATTTACAGCTGTATGATCTAAATATTGACGAAAAACACCCCCGTCATATTCATACAAGTAATTTTTTAACGAAGCAATTCGTCGCATTGTTAAATTCACATTATATTCTGTTTTTGCTAAAGGACTTGCAAATCCTTTTACAGTAATCTCAATTTTTCTACCTCGCTCTAATTCAATCAATAACAAATCCCTAAATTGCTCTAAATCATTTACGCCTTGTTCCACATATTCTGTAAAAAAATCTTCAATATCATCCTTCGCATCCGCTGCTTTTTCTCCCGAAAGACCCCTTGAGTATTCTTTTTGATATTTTTCAAGCATTCCAATATAATCATTATAAATATGAATATAATTAACTGTTGTGGTTGTATCCCAAGACCGAGGATTGGGAATATCGTTATGGAAATATAACGTTACAGGTAATCGTTTATTCAAATCTTCTAATGTTTCTTCAATCGTAATCAATTCCTCTGGTTGGTTGATTACCAAATAAATATCACTGCAACAAGTTGGGTTTTTGCTATAATTACTTCCCAAACGATTGGAACTAAAATAGGCAGAGTCTTTGGTTGATGTTTGAAAATAGTACAAATCATTGGCTGGAGAATTTATTGGTTCTAACAAGTTTTCTGGTTCTGTAAAATTTCCATTTCTATAAGTAGATTTAAAAACATCATATCCTCCAAAACCGTCATACCAAGAGCTACTGAAATAAATTGTTTCTGTATCACTATCCCAAAACGGAGAAAGTTCATTGTCTAAACTATTGATCTTACCAAGGTTTCTGGGGCGTTTGTACTGATTTCCTTTTTGAATAAAGCTATACCAAATATCCATTCCTCCTTTACCTCCTTCCCTGTCAGATGCGAAAAACAAAACCTCGTCTCCTTCCCATTTTCCTATAAATGGCATGGTAGTATTTGCGTTGGGATAATTAATGATTTCGCCCAAAGTATCTGCATCAACAAATTTTCCTTGTTCAAAATAAGCAACTAAAATTTTGCATTTATAATTTGAACCTTCATCTCCACAGTAACTAAAATAAAAACGCTTTCCATCAAGACTAAATGAGCCATTCCCTGTGCTTGCATCCTCCCAATTTAATCCCTGAATTTTCTCTTCTACACCAAATATATAATCTCTTATTTCAGCTGAATAAAGATGTGTTTTATAAGTTAGCGAATAGACTTCTTCAGCCGCACTAATAGAATCGGCCCGTAATGAAGAAAATAATAATTTTCCATCATAGACGCGATGAGCGAACTCTGCGTTTTGAGTATTAATATGTTCAGGTAATCGCTCGAAAATATAATTACTTGAGTCTCCAACATTTGATTTTGCCCAGACTGTGGATTCAATTTCTCTTCTGCTTTTTCTGGATAAATAACCCCGTGAATCCTTTCTGTATCTCTTTTTACATCGTTTAAAAACTTCGAGGGCTTCTTCGTATTTCCCTTGTTGCTTCAACATCAACCCATAATTCAATAAACTTGCAGGATAGAGTTCTCCACCTTCTCTTTCATAAACTTTTCCGTAATAGAAAGCAGCTTTTGGATAATCTTTATACGCACGTAATACTTCTGCATATTCCCACAAAGTATTAATGGAGTTCGAATCTAATTCCATCGCTTTATCATAATATTGCAATGAATATACATAATCTCCTTCTTGATATTTTTGCTGAGCAAACTCAAGGTATTTTTTAAGATCACCTTGTCCAAAAGCAGTAACAGAAAAGTAAAAAGTAAATATTATTAAATATAATCTGGACATATTCTGTGTTGAATTTTCTTAGGTTTAAAATGATGGATAATATAACGCAAACTGATTTCAAATCCACCCCTCACATTACTTGCAGGTGTTAAATCCGAATAATTTATGTCATACGAAAAGCCTGCCCACCAATTTTGGTATTCCATTCCAACAGAGACAAAAAGGGCATCGACGGTTCTGCTATAAATTCCTGCCATCACTGCACGGTATTCTCCCAATCTATCTTTTAAAATATATCGAATTTGAGAGCCAATAATAAATTCACGATAAGTTCCTTGCAAATTCATTTGCAAGCTAGGCAAGACGTCCCAATCAAACCCAATTTTGTATTCTGCTCTTGCGTATAAATTAAGACGCATATCACGTTTTACTTTTTGACCGAAAAATCCTTGATCTGGCTGATTGATATTAAACAACCCTATACCCAATTGTATTCTTTCTCGCTTTCCTTTTTGGAATTCGTATCCCAATCCAACACCAACAGTAAAGTTTGCTCGAGACTCTCTATCAAAAGTTTCATTGGTTGCTAAATTTGGGTCAAAATATTGGCCATTCCACTGATTATCAAAATAAAAAGCATCTGAATTGAGTGAGCGAAAGTTTAGTCCAAATTGCAAGCCCGGTCGAATCAGATGTGTAGAATCAGAAGAAAGTTTGAGTGTATAAGATGCAGAAGGTTGAAACTCAACTGTAGAGTATTTTCCATCCCCAGCAACATCTGTCATGATAAAAGCACCAATATTTAGGTTTTTATAAACATTTTTCACCTCTCCTGAAACAGAAAAAGTATTAAAAGGAACTGTTACGCTTCTCCATTGGTCGCGATAATTCGCATGAATACGATAATCACCATTAAACTGCCCAACATTGACTGGATTTTGTAAAACAGGATTGTGGTCAAATTGCGACCAATGAATATCTTGTGCATTCAAAAATTGAATACATAAAAGAAAAGTGAATATGCATTTAAACTTCTTCAATTATCTAATTAATGTAATATTTCCTTTGATAATAAAATCTTGCTCATCGATACACATTCCTTCTAAATAATAATCATACACATCTGGAGGCAATTGTTTTCCTCTATACGTTCCGTCCCAACCTGTATGTAAATTATCTGTTTCAAAGACTTTTTCTCCCCAACGGTCATAAATTCTTAAAATTACTGTTCGCACTATTTGACTTCTCAAATAAAGCACATCATTTTCTCCATCGCCGTTTGGGGTAAACGCATTTGGAATAAAAATAAACGGTTCATCACAGATATAAGGATAAGCAGTAATGAGCACTGATGCAGATTTTGTACAAATCCCATCTGAAACCAAGACAGTATAAACTGTTGTTTCTTCCACTGTTGAAGTTGTTTCTTGAGAGGAAGGACTATCTACTAAATTAGGAGGCGACCAACTGTAAGAATATCCGCTTGGTTCTGCTGTTAGCGTTACTTCCTCTCCTATTGGAACAATTGTATCTGATACAGTTGCAATTACCAAAGACTCGTCAATGTCACTTACATAAATTTGAATATCTGCGGTAACATTACAGCCGTTACTCGCTGTTGCTGTTAGGGTATAAATTTGATTACCATTGGGTTGAACAACAACATTTGAAGTTCCTTGTCCTGAAATAATATCACCACTTGGCTCCCACACAAAATCAAAAAATTGTATTGAAGGATTAGAACTTGTAGCCGTCAATGCTGTTTGGTCTCCCAAGCATAGATTTGTTTCACCAGAGATAGAAATATCGGCACTTGTAAATTCCACCAATATACTATCGACGACTTCGCAACCGTTATTTTCGGCTTTTATGTAATAATAACCAGGTTGAGGATCATTAATCGTGATAACCGAATCTATTGGACCAACAATTAAAACATTGTTAAAGTTTGGATCATCTGACCAAGAAAAAGTAGTAGCAGAACCACCAGCATCGGCTGTTAACGTAATGGGTACAGGCGTACAAAGTGAGATATCGCTTGAAACAGATAAATTAATTTCTGGGAACACTTCTACTTGTAAAGTCATGGAATCCGTAATGAGGCAAATTGAATCAACAACAACCAATTTAATATCATAAGTTCCTGGTTCAGTAAAAGTCACTGTCGGATTAAAATTAATCGTATCAATTTCACCATCAAACTCCCAAGTATAACTATCTGCACCAACAGAAAGGTTGTTAAGATTCACCACAAATGGCGAGCATCCTCTTTCATTGTCCAAAGTAAACTCAGCTTTAGGAATTATATCAAAATCAAACTTAAATGTTAAAGCATTACAGTTATTTGCCATATTTACGCTCGACCATGCGCCAGGTGTTGTTGCGAAATCACTTACACCGCCACAACCTCCACAAACACTTTGGTAAATGATTCCATTTTTATCAAAACGGCTGGTTCCACCATCCACATGATCTTTAGACTGTGTTCCACCGATATAAGTTCCGTACAATAGTTGATCAAAATCACGATTTAAGGCCATTAAATAAAAGTCGAATCCATCGGTTGAAGTTTGAAATGCATCTGTTGTCAAATCTAATCCCGATATAGCAGTTCCACCTAATAAAACGCTTCCACCCCAACCAGAAGTATAAATATTTCCACAAATATCAACCATAAAAGCTGATGGAGATAAATCAAAATTAGTACTTCCAGAGCCAAAAACAGTTGAGTTTTGAATAACAGATAAATCTTCATCCAATTTGATAATAAATTGGCTTGAATTTGGGTTAGAATAAGAAGCATTAATCACAGGAAAAACGCCCCCATTACTTTGACCAAAGGCATAAATTTCATCATCGCGATTTACTTCTACAAAAAACACCTGATCATAACTTGCGTATCCTAAATATGTTGCATGAGTCAGATTTGTGCCACCTGGAGAAAGCTTAGCTATAAATCCATCAGCCTTTCCTCCACCATAAGTTGGCTGAATAACTCCCGATGAAACTGGTAAATTGGTTGAGATTGTTCCTCCTCCAAAGATGATGTTATCTTGAGAATCGACTTTCACAGAATAAATTGCGTCTGCTCCTTGTCCACCATAAAAGCTTGAAAACAACAATTCTGAAAAGTCATGTTTTAGCTTAAAAATCACCCCATCTTGTTGTCCTGCTCGTGTTGGTTGAAATGCGTTTACAATTGGGAAGTTATCTGAACGTGTACAGCTTCCAACAATGATGTTGTTATCTGAATCCAACATGATTTCGCCACGAAATTGATCGCCATAATTCATGGTCAAGCTATCATAAGCCAAGTAATTGTTATAATTTCCTGCACTGATTATGTAGTTAACACCATCATTTTGACTTCCTCCGACGTAAGTTGACCCCATTAATGTATGTCCATTTGCGCTAAACTTGGCAATATAAATATCAGTACCAGTAATTCCAAAATTAATTCCGTTGTTAGTTACAGAAAAAGGTGTTCCGCCACCAAAAGTTGACTGAAATCCATTTACAATTGGAAAATCTGTGGAAGACGTCGTTCCAAATACATAGATATTATCATCTTCATCGCAAATTAATGAATGAGGCACATCGGTTCCTTGCGTATTATTTCCACCACCATAGAAAGTTGCCCAGAGCAATTGAGTCCCATCTGCTGAATACTTATTAATAAAACCATCCGTTGTTGCTATATTCACATTCACCACTGTCATATTTGATTGTGTATCATAAGCATTTGGGTCTGGCATAGGATGAGCATTTCCATATATTGTCCCAGCACTGTATGCTGAACCGTCATGTCCATAAGTGGCGGTCATTCCAAAATTATCAGAAATCGCTCCATTGTATGTACCGAAAATCAATGTTGGGTCAATAATTAATTCGGCTCTTTTATCATATTCTCCCAAATTAAAAGAAACAATATTATTTGATAAACTATAAAATGCAGAAATTTCAACAATTTTACCATTTACAATCTGATATACATAAGGTTTTTCTTCTATTACCTCTCCCAATGGAGTTTTAATTATCAAATCTCCCTTTTTGTTTATTTTTAAATTATCCTGACCGTGATATTGTAATTTTATTTTCGAGGGACTTGCATTGGGTGTAACAATGAATTCATATTTAATATGTGTTCCTTGTTCGATGTATTTCAGATCAATCCCATCATATAAATTGTGCAACGTAAATTCTTCATATCCACGAACGTTTGAAACCCACTTAGATTCATCGTTTCCAATAAAGAAATTGTAATAATGGTCGGTTTCTCCTGTTTTTGTGAATTCAAATACATGATTTGCATCTATAAACTTTAAATAAACCAACTTTTCTTTGAATGTAATCGGTTCTTTAAATTCTTTATTTGGCAGATGAACATCCTGAAGCATAGAATAATCTTGTAATTGAAAAAGCATTCCGCCTTGTTCCACCCAAAGATTTCCTCCATCCATTTTATTTTTGAAAATCACCTGCGACGGCCATTGACCTTTATTTTCTACAAGAGAATGATGAACGGAGTGAGTATAATTTATCTCTTGCCCCAAACTTATCATTGAGGACAAAACAAAAAAAAGTAATGTTAAAATTTTAAACATGAACGAAATATATGAATTTTTTTCGAAAAAGAGAACTTAGAATTCATTTTAGTGAAGGTAAATTGAGGTTTTAATTGTAACACTATGATATTTCTTATTAAAATAAGGTTTAAAATATTTTTATTAATCTGAAAAGGTAGATGAATAATTTCAATTTTTTATACTTATTTAAGTGATTATTAAACACCAAGTTCTTGGAGTTACACCATATCTTCTCCCTCTTAGCCTTCATGTTTCCTATATAGTTAAACACAGTTTTTGGTTCGTTATATCTGCAAAAAAAACTCCATTATCTTTATTTTAAACGTATCGAAAATTAAGAATAAAATCTTGTCGATTAAAAAATTTTATTTAAATTTACAAGTGAATACTAACTAACATAGTTTAATTTGAAAGATGCAAGAATTTACAGACAGACAAATAGAGATAATGGAAGCAGCAACCAACAGGATATCAAAGTTTGGTATTCAGAATTTGACAATCAAAACATTGGCAGAAGATATTGGGCTTTCAGAACCTGCATTATACCGCCACTTTAAAAGCAAGAATGAAATTCTTTGGAGCTTATTGGAGTATTTCAAAACAGAAATGGAAAACCGCATTCAATCTATACCATTTAAAGCATCAACAAGCGAAGCAGATAAATTAAGAGCTATTTTCAACTCTCAATTTGAAACTTTCGTCGATAAACCTGAAATTGTCAGTGTTATTTTTGCCGAGAGTATTTTTCATTATGAAGAAAACCTAAGCAATAAAGTATCTGAAATAATGAATATGATGCAGAACTATGTAAAAAACAATATCAAGCAAGGACAAGAAAGCGGACAATATAGCAAATTAATGGGGGCATCTACACTTACGACAATACTAATTGGTGGTATCAGAATGACTGTTTTAAAATGGAAATTATCGGGGCATAAATCCGACTTAATAAAAGACGGAAAAACTGTTTTAGAAGGAATTTTAAAAATGATAGAAAAGTAGAATTATGAAAGCAAACAACAAATACACATTATTGCATCGTCTTTTACATTGGATAATGGCAATAGCAATGCCGATTTTATTCATTACTGGATTTTTGAGAATGTATTGGATGAATAAGCACCATATCGTTTCCATTATAGAGAGTAAAACTGATTTAATTCCAAAAGAAACAATGACTGAAATTGCAAAATCAATTCGTGAACCTATGTGGGAATGGCATTTTATCTTTGCTCATGTTATGATTTTTGCATTTTTAGCAAGAATAATTTATATGCTGGTAAAGGGAATACGTTTTCCAAATCCATTTAAAAGAAACCAACCATTAAAAGAACGTTTACAAGGTTTTGTCTATATTTACTTCTATATTTTTGTATTTATTTCTATTGCAACAGGAATATCCATTGAAAAAGGTTTTTTCCCAGAAATAATATCCAACATAGAAACTGTACATAAACTTGGTCTTTATTGGTTTCCGATATTCATCGTATTACATCTTTTAGGAGTATTATTAGCGGAGTTTTCAACCAAAAAAGGAATTGCTTCCAAAATGATAAGTGGAGATTAATTTTATTTTCATAAAGTTGATGATAATCATATTTTTATTATTATCAAATTAGTAAATTTGGAATATGAAAAAGGTAATTGCAATATTCTTTATCTTCTCTTTTCTAAGTGCTAACACAACATTTGGGGAAGTATTAAAATTACCTTTACTTCTCCATCATTACATTGTGCATAACCAAGAAGATAACGACAATTCGATATTATACTTTTTGGCAAAACATTATGTAAATGACGTCAATCACCAACATAATGAAAATCAACACGACCACGATAACCTTCCGTTTAAGACAATTAATGTACATGCTGTACAAGTAGTATATTTTCCACCTTTGTTTATTGATTTTTCAGGACAACTTGCTGAAAAAGAATTAAAGATACCTATACGTCAACAACAAAATTATTCTAACGCTTACCTTAACAGCATTTGGCAACCGCCACAAACTTCTTAGTTCATTTATAATTAGCAATTTGTTATACGCAATAAGTAATACCTATTACCTCATTGTTGACTGCTAATTGAATTATCAATTAAATAACTAAGAAATAATAAAAAAATGCTAAACAAAATAATTGCGTTCTCAATAAAGAACAAACTCATCATTGGCCTTTTCGTCCTCGGATTGATTGGCTACGGTGTGTATGAATTACAAAAACTCCCGATTGATGCTGTACCCGATATTACAAACAATCAGGTGCAGGTCATTACAGTTGCTCCAGCTTTGGGAGCCCCTGATGTGGAAAGATTAATAACCTTTCCCATAGAACAAGTTAGTAACAATATTCCCGGACTGATTGAATTGCGGAGTTTTTCCCGGTTTGGCTTATCAGTTGTTACGATTGTATTCGATGAAAAAACCGATATCTATTGGGCAAGGCAACAAGTTACTGAACGACTACAACAAGCACAGGAACAAATACCGAAAGGATTTGGGACGCCTGTTTTGGCTCCAGCCACTACCGGATTGGGTGAAATCTATCAATATACCGTTAGATCAGCAAAAGGCTACGAAAACAAATACGACGCCATGGAACTCCGAACCATTCAAGACTGGATTGTGCGAAGACAATTGCTCGGTGTAAAAGGCGTAGCCGAAGTGAGCAGCTTTGGTGGTTTACTGAAACAATTTGAAATAGCGGTTATACCCGAAAAATTGATGGCCTACGGTATCACCATCAGCGATGTGTTTGATGCTCTTGAAAAAAACAATCAAAACACAGGCGGTTCCTACATCGAAAAAGGCCCAACCATTCTATTCATCCGAAGTGAAGGACTGGTGGGATCAATGGAAGACATCGAAAACATTGTGGTGAAAAACTTGACCAACGGAATGCCCTTACTCATTCGTGACATAGGCGAGGTTCAATTGGGCAACGCACCAAGATATGGAGCTATGACCTACAATGGCAAACAAGAAGTTTCCGGGGCTGTAGTCATGATGCTGAAAGGAGCCAACAGCAATATCGTCATTAAAGACATCAAAGAGAAAATCGAGGAGATTCAAAAATCTTTGCCCGAAGGTGTGGTGATTGAACCCTTTTTGGATCGAACAAAAATGGTCAATAACGCCATCAGTACAGTGACTACAAACCTTTTGGAAGGTGCTTTAATCGTGATATTTGTATTGGTCTTGTTTCTAGGAAATGTCCGTGCTGGATTATTGGTGGCTTCGGTCATCCCGCTTTCTATGTTGTTTGCGATTATTTTAATGAACAATTTTGGAGTAAGTGGAAATCTAATGAGTCTGGGAGCGTTGGATTTTGGTTTAATTGTAGATGGAGCGGTGATTATTGTAGAAGCCGTCATGCACAAACTTTCGCACAGCAAATTGTTCGCAAAGGTCAATAAACTATCACAAAAGGAAATGGATAACGAAGTCAAAACCTCCGCTTCACGAATGATGAACAGTGCCGTTTTTGGACAAATTATCATTCTGATTGTTTATCTACCCATTTTTACTTTAGAAGGAATTGAAGGCAAAATGTTTAAACCAATGGCGCAGACTGTAGCCTTTGCTTTATTGGGTGCGCTTCTACTTTCGCTTACTTATATCCCAATGATGAGTTCGTTGTTTTTAAGTAAAAAGATTTCACACAAAGCATCCTTTTCTGACAAAATAATGAATCGATTGGCGCAATTCTATCAGCAATATTTAATAAAAGCACTTCGTCATCAAAAAAAGATTTTGGCTACCGTGGTCGTTTTGTTTGCTGCAGCAATCCTTACCTTAACCACATTGGGCGGAGAGTTTATTCCCTCTCTTCCCGAAGGTGATTTTGCAGTAGAAACAAGGGTGCTACCGGGCAGCAATTTGAATACATCGGTGGAAGCCGTTAAAAAAGCTTCTAAAATCATTTTGGAAAACTTTCCGGAAGCAGAACAAGTCGTTGGTAAAACCGGAAGCAGCGAAGTGCCTACCGACCCAATGCCCGTGGACGCTTCTGACTTGATGATTATTTTAAAAGACCGTAGCGAATGGACTTCCGCCAAAACTTATCCTGAATTGGAAGCAAAAATGAGTAAAGCTTTGGAAGATGTTCCGGGCGTGGCTTTTGGTTTTCAATATCCAGTTGCCATGAGATTTAATGAATTAATGACCGGAGCAAGACAGGATGTGGTCTGTAAAATTTATGGTGAAAATTTAGACACGCTGGCTTATTATGCCGACAAATTAGGGCAACTGTCAAGCAGAATAGAGGGTACAGAAGCCTTGTATGTGGAATCGGTCACCGGAATGCCGCAGATTGTAATTGATTATATACCCACAGCAATCGCACAATACGGCCTGAACATCAGCGACATCAACCGGATTATCAACACCGCTTTTGCAGGCGAAAGCAGCGGAATGGTGTTCGAAAACGAAAGAAGATTTGATTTGGTCGTTCGTCTTGCCGGCGAAAAAAGAAAAAATTTGGAAGATGTGCAACAACTGTTGATTGCTACACCTCAAGGCACTCAAATTCCGTTGAACACCGTTGCCAATGTGGACATTGTTGAAGGCCCCAATCAAATTCAAAGAGAAAATTCACAACGAAGAATTATTGTGGGATTCAATGTTCGTGGTCGCGATATTCAAAGCACCGTTCAGGAATTGCAACAAAAAATAGAACAGCAATTAAATTTACCTCCCGGATATTTTGTCACCTACGGAGGAGCATTCGAAAACTTGCAAGCAGCACAACACCGATTGGCTGTTGCCGTACCTATTTCTTTGGTTCTCATTTTTCTGTTGCTCTACTTTGCACTGGGTTCTGTAAAGCAAGGTTTACTCATTTATACTGCCATCCCTTTGTCCGCAATTGGCGGTATATTTGCTTTGGCACTTCGTGGCATTCCTTTCAGTGTAAGTGCGGGCATTGGTTTCATCGCTTTATTTGGTGTAGCCGTCTTGAATGGCATTGTATTGATTGCAGAATTTAATCGTTTAAAAAAAGAAGGGTACACCAACCTAAAACGCATCGTATTGTTAGGAACAAAAACCCGTTTGCGACCAGTGTTGATGACGGCTTTTGTCGCTTCATTAGGGTTCTTGCCAATGGCATTGAGTCATGGCGAAGGCGCCGAAGTACAAAGACCTTTGGCAACGGTTGTTATCGGTGGTTTGCTGCTAGCTACTTTCTTGACCCTGTTTATTTTACCCATTTTATATCTCATATTTAATAAAGGAATTTCAATGAAAAATCATTCCATCAAAGCAGTAAGCATTTTTGTATTTATTTTTATTTCAATCAATACAAGTGCCCAAACGCCAATTACGCTTCAACAAGCCATTGACACGGCATTGGTTCATAATCTTTCAGTAAAAAATGAAAAATTGAAAACCAATTATCATCAAAAACTCATCAAGTCAGCTACAAATATTCCCTCTACAAACTTTGGTGGGCAATTTGGGCAAATCAATGGATTTTATACCGATTTAAGTTTAAATGTTTCACAAACGATTAATTTCCCAACGGTTTATTCACGACACAAAGATTTGTTGAACGAAGAATGGAAAAGCAGTGTTTTAAATTTAAAAATTAAGGAAACAGAACTGAAGAAATTGGTTACAGATACTTATTTTAATCTGCTTTACATTCAACAGAAAAGAAAACTCTTAATAGAAAATGACAGTTTGTTTTCTGAATTTCTCCATAAATCCAATCTTCGTTTTCAAAAAGGAGAAAGCAATGTTTTAGAAAAAACAACCGCCGAAAATCAGCGGGGGCAAATCGCACTTCAACTTTCTCAATTGGAGCAAGATTGGGAAATTGTACAATTACAGTTTCAATATTTGCTCAATACAACCACTGTTTTTGTTCCCGTTGAAAATGATGTATTGGCACCAAATATTCTCTTATCGGAAAATCCCGAATTTGATTCACATCCTTTGATTCAATACTGGAAACAGCAACAAAATATTGCCGTTGCCAACACCAGAGTAGAACAATCCAAATTGTTGCCTGAAATCACTTTGGGTTACAACATTATGGGGATGAAAGGAATGGGCGTTAACAATATTGAATACGACCGCCAACTTCGTTTTCATTCGGTTCAGTTTGGTTTGGGCATTCCTATTTTCAACGGTAGTCAAAAATCAAAAATAAATGCTTCAAAAATCAATGAACAAATCGCTGGCAACGCATACGAATCTAATTTAAAAAACATTGAAATGAAATTTGAAAACGCAGTGATGCAATATCAAAAATATCAAGATGCTGTTTTGTACTTTGAAGTCACGGCTTTAGAAAACGCAGAAACAATCAAAACAACTGCCGACAAACAATTTCTAAATGGGGCAATCAATTATTTAGAATGGGTATTGCTTATGAATCAAGCCATTGACATCCAAAGCGATTACATTGAAGCCTTACGAAACAGAAATAATGCTTTAACAGAAATTAATTTTTATTTAAATAAATAATCAAAAAATGAAAAAAACAATCATCCTCATCAATATGTTTTTATTGTTTGTCGCTTGCAAAGACGGACAATCAAACGAAGAACAAATGATACAAACACAAGAGAATATTACGCAACTCACTGAAACACAATATAAAAATGCCGGAATAGAAATCGGTCAAATTGAAACAAAAAATGTTTTCTCTGTTTTGAATCTAAACGGAAAGATTGATGTTCCACCCCAGAATAGGGTATCTGTCAGTGTGCCGTTAGGCGGTTATTTGAAATCCACCAAATTATTGCCTGGTATGTATATTAGCAAAGGAGAAGTAATCGCTGTTATGGAAGATCCTCAATACATTCAATTGCAACAAGATTATTTGACCGCCAAAGCTCAATTTGCATATAATGAAAGTGAATATTTGCGCCAAAAAGAACTCAATGAGAGTAAAGCGGTAAGCGACAAAGTATATGAACAAGCAAAAGTAACTTATCAAACACAAAATATTCTGATTAAATCATTGGAGCAAAAACTGAGATTGATCGGCTTAAATCCAAAAAACATTACTCCAAACAACATTACACAAAGCATTTCCATTTATTCCCCCATCAATGGATTTGTGGATGCCGTAAATGTGAATATCGGAAAATTCATAATGCCCGACGAAGTTATGTTTGAATTGGTCGACCCCAATGACATTCATTTGGTATTGACCGTGTTTGAAAAAGATGTGAACAAACTCACCATCGGACAAAAAGTGTTTGCATTTACCAACAATCATCCAGATCAAAAATATGAAGGTGAAATCCTTTTTATTAGCAAAAATATCAGCAACGACAATGCCACTCAGGTCCATTGTCATTTTTTGCAATATGACAAAACATTATTGCCCGGAATGTTTATGAACGCCACCATTGAACTATCAGGTGGCAAAGCAGTTGTTTTACCAAATGAAGCCATTGTCCGTTTTGAAAATAAATATCATGTGTTTATCGAAAATGGAAACAGACAGTTTGAAATGACAGAAGTGAAATTGGGCAATTCAGAAAATGGTTTTACAGAAATTATTGACGCTGAAAAATTAGTCAATAAAAACATCGCAGTCAAAGGAGCCTATAACCTTTTGATGATGTTAAAAAACACCATTGAAGAATAATTTGTAACTTTACATTATATTTATATAAATTATGGCATTTAACATTCCTCCGCACCTCCAAGGGTTAAGTTCTGATGAAGTTTTAGCCTCTCAAAAGAAACATGGCTACAATAAAATGAATGCTATCTATAAGAGCTCTTGGATAACAATGCTTTTGGATATCTTAAAAGATCCCATGTTGATTTTATTGATTGCAGTAGCCATAATTTACCTTATTGTTGGCGATTATGGTGAAGCCATCTTTATGTTTGGGGCGATTGTGGCCGTTTCAGGAATTTCTTTTTATCAGGATAACCGCAGTAAAAAAGCCTTGGAAGCCTTGGAAAAACTCAACGAGCCGCTCAGCAGTGTCATCCGTGACTCAAAGATCCAAAAAATTCCGACACACGAAATTGTTGTTGGCGATTTATGTATTATCGAAGAAGGAAAAATGATTAATGCCGATGGACAAATTATACACAGTAATGATTTTTCTGTGAATGAATCCTCACTTACAGGTGAAACTTATTCGGTTTTTAAAAGTTTGGAAACAGACGACAAAAATGTTTATAGCGGAACTTTGGTTGTATCGGGTTTAGCTGTTTTCAAGGTTGAAAAAATTGGCAATGATACCAAAATAGGAGAAATCGGGAAATCTATTCAATCCATAGAAGAAAATCGCTCACCTTTACAAATCCAGATAACCAAATTCGTTAAATGGATGGCGGTAATTGGTGTTGCAGTGTTTCTAATGGTTTGGGGATATAGTTTTTGGCAAAGTGGCAATATAATTGAAAGTTTATTGGTCGGATTAACCTTAGCCATGTCTATTTTACCTGAAGAAATTCCTGTAGCATTCACCACTTTTATGGCATTGGGAGCATGGAAATTGATGCGAGAAGGAATTATTGTCAAACGTAGCAATGTAGTAGAAACCCTAGGAAGCACCACTGTAATTTGCACAGATAAAACTGGAACAATTACTAAAAACTCCATGCAATTGAAAGCACTATTTGATTATCGTACAAACAAATTATATGAAGGCGAGCAATTGAAAGATGATGCCCTTTCAGAACTGATACAGTTTGCGATGTGGAGCAGTGAACCTGTACCGTTTGACCCAATGGAAGAAACCTTGCATTACGTTTATCAACAAACTCAGAAAGAGGACAAACGGCAAAGTTTTCGCATGACACACGAATATCCATTGGAAGGAAAGCCACCGATGATGACCCACATTTTTGAAAATGGGAACGAAGAACGAATTATTGCAGCAAAAGGTGCACCTGAGGCCATATTGATGGCTTCCAATTTGACCGAAGACGAAAGAAATTCATTACGTCAACAAATAATAAACTTAGGAAAACAAGGCTACCGTCTGTTGGGTATTGCAAAAGCACAATTTACAGGAAATGATTTCCCTGAAAGACAACAAGATTTCAACTTTGAGTTTTTAGGATTTACTGTGTTTTACGATCCGCCAAAAGAAGGTATTCAAGAAGTATTTCAACATATCTATGATGCAGGAATTAAGGTGAAAATCATCACAGGGGACAATGAACATACCACCAATGCAATTGCTATACAAGCTGGAATTAATAACACCTCTCCTTCCGTAAATGGTGTTGAAATTATTAATCACACCGAAGAGGAACTTATAGAGATTTCTAGAAAAACCACTTTGTTTACACGAATGTTTCCTGAAGCAAAGTTAAATATGGTTAATGCGCTCAAAAAAGATGAAGAAGTTGTAGCGATGGTTGGTGATGGTGTTAATGACGCGCCTGCGCTGAAAGCAGCACACATCGGCGTAGCCATGGGAAACAAAGGAACAGAAATAGCCAAAATAGCCGCTTCATTAGTAATTATCAATGATGATTTAGATAAATTGGTTGTTGGAATTGCAGCTGGCCGAAGAATCTATACGAATATTAAAAAAGCAATCCAATACATTATTTCGATTCATATTCCAATCATACTAACGGTTTCCTTGCCTTTGTTTTTGGGATGGATTTATCCGCATATTTTTACGCCGGTTCACGTGATTTTCTTAGAGCTAATCATGGGGCCAACTTGTTCTATTGTGTATGAAAACGAGCCGATGGAAAAGGGAACGATGACCCAAAAGCCACGTAAAATGACTGAAACCTTTTTGAATTGGAAAGAGCTTAGTATCAGTATCATTCAGGGATTACTGATTACTATAGGAATTCTTGTGGCTTACCAATATACAGTGCAAAAAGGCGGTGATGAAGTAACTACGAGGGCAATGGTTTTTACAACTCTAATTTTTGCCAATATTTTATTAAGTTTGGTCAACCGTTCGTTTAAATACAGCGTCTTAGAAACGTTTAAACATAAAAACAAGCTGTTTCCAATTATTATTGGATCGACATTGGTTCTACTTTTTGCCATACTTTACATCCCATCATTCGCTGGATTTTTCCAACTTGTAGGATTAAACTTCCAAGAATTATGCATTGCTTTTTTAATCGCATGTACTTCGGTGTTGTGGTTTGAATTATATAAATGGGTAAGACGGAAAATGTCAGCTTAGGAAAAACGCAACAAATCTTCATTGTTTTAACTTTTTAAACCCTAAATCTGACGAATATTTATTTTTGTTTTTTAGCAAAAATTATAAAATGATCTTTTGGGGCTTTGATCTATTTTTAATAACTTTGAATTAAATCATTTAAAATAAATATTATGAAAAGGTGTTTTGTTCTTCCACTGTTAGTAATTTCTGCCATTCTTATATTGACAAGTTGTAATAAAGATGAACAAGGCAAAATTTCCGTAAAATTGATTGATGCACCTGCTGATTTCGTCGAAGTTAATGTTGAGGTAAATTCTGTTTGGGCACATTACGCGGGGAATGGCAATCAAAGTGGTGAATGGATAGAATTGGTCTCAAATCCAGGGATATATGATTTACTCACTTTGCAAAATGGCGTAGAGGCCGTAATTGTAGATCCAGCATCATTGCCCGTTGGAAAAATAACGCAACTCCGTCTCATATTAGGCGATAATAATTACGCAATCGAATATCAAGATTCAACTGCCATACAGCATGACTTATCATTGTCCAGTCAACAAAACACTGGAATTAAAATAGTTCCAAACATTGAGATAAAACCAAATCTTACAGCCAATGTCACACTCGATTTTGATGTCGAAAAATCAATTGTAGAAACACAAGAAGGAAACTACAAATTAAAACCTGTAATCAAAATAGCTAATATTGACTATGCTCCATAGTAATTAACACTTTGACTATTTCAATCAAAGTCTCAGAGCAAAATAAATCGGTGTTTGTAATTTTTCTGTGATTTTAACATGTTCTGCAAACTCAGAACCATTATCAGTTGTAATTGTGTGTACAAAATCTTTGTAAGGAAGTAAATAGTTAATAAGTGTCTTTGCTAAATCTTTTTCATCATTTCCTGACGATAATATTGTAATTAAAAACGCAGATAAAGTAGATAATAATATTGTTTTCATATTTATTTTTTTATTTAACACTTGTTTTATTCTTTTTCAGCTTTTCTTTGATAGTATCAACAATATCATATACCATCGGCACTAAATAAACGGTTAAAGCCAATGACGAAAGCAAACCGCCAATAATCACCCAAGCCAATCCGTTTTTCCATTCAGCTGATGTTCCTGTAGCTAAGGCAATCGGTAACATCCCGATAGCCATCGATAAAGTAGTCATCAAAATCGGTCGCATTCTTCCTTTACTAGCTGAAACGATTGCTTCTTTGTAGTGCTTTCCTTCGGCTTTCATTTGGTTGGTAAAATCCACAATTAAAATTGAGTTTTTGGTCACTAATCCCATCAACATGATTAAGCCAAGTAGCACAAATAAGCTGATGTGACTCAACGACAAGTTTAATGCTAAAAGCGCTCCAATTGCTGCCACTGGAATGGCAAATAAGGCTACAAAAGGATAAATATAGCTATCATATAGCGCCACCATAATCAGATAGATGAGCACAAAAGAAATCAACAAAACAGAACCTAATGCACCAAAGCTGTCGTTTTGCCTTTTAATATCGCTTCCCCAAGTCATTTGTATGCCGTCTGGCAAAGGATTTTTGTTGATATAAGCCACCACATCATCGGCTACCGTTCCTGAAGGACGACCTAAGGCATCGGCAGTTAATGTAACAGCTGGCTGACGGTCTTTACGCTCTAAAAGTGAAGGCGAATTGTCTTTTTCTATGCTCGCAATTTGTGATACTTCAATGGGAACACCCATTGGATTGATAATATTCAATTGCTTGATATCATCTTCATTTTGGCGACTGAATTTATCTAACCAGATACGCACAGGATACTCCGTTCCATCTTCGGTTAAAGTGGCGTCATCATTGCCTGTAAAAGCGGTTCGTAAATTCATTCCCACATAAGCTGTATTTAAGCCTAAGCGTTGCATTTTATCTTTGTCGGGGATAATTTTAAGTTCAGGACTTCCAGCTTCTACGGAAAGACGAACATCATCTGCTCCCGGAATTTGTTCGATAACCGATTTCAAATCGTCTCCTGCTTGCATGACTAAATCTAAATCATTACCACTTAATGTGATTTCAATAGGTGCTGTTTTAGGTACAAGGCCCAATGCAGAAATAGAATAATTTATGCCTGAAAAATTATCTTGTAATTCTTCTCTTAACTCTCGCATAAAAGCTTCTGTAGAAAGGTTGTTGATTTCTTTTTTGGATTTTAGTTGAATTGTAAATTCAGTTTTATTTGTTGAACCAACTCCCAAACTTCCCATTCCTGTACTTGGTCCACCGACATTGCTAAATATACTTTCCACTTCAGGTTGTTGCAAAATATAAGATTCTATTTGCTCAGAGACCGAGTTATTTTGTTCAAGGGAAATACTTTTATCAAATTCTAATGCCAAGCGGAATTTTCCTTGGTCGCCAGTTGCAATTAATTCTTTTCCGATAATTCCCTGTTTCATCATTATAGCAGTTCCTGCAAAAAGTAAAAGAACAAAGCCTATAAAAATAAGTTTATGATTTAAAACCCATTTCAATGTACCGCCATACCAATTGATAAAATTGTCCAATTGTTTTTCAAACCACAATAAAAAACGATTGAAAGCATTGCTTGGTTTCAAGTCTTCTTTTTCTCCAATTCGTGAGGCTAACCAAGGAGTTAAAGTAAATCCAACCAATAAACTCGTTAAAACGGTTACAATAACGACAACCGAAAACTGTTGAAGCATATCGGCAACAAATACTTGCAAAAATAGAATTGGCACAAAAACAACCACATCTACCAAAGTGATAGAAACAGCCGAATAGCCGATTTCCATTCGTCCTTCTAATGCTGCTTTTCGCTTGTCTTTTCCCATATCCAAATGACGTTGTATATTTTCTAAAACCACGGTGGCATCATCTACCAAAACTCCGATAACTAAAGACATTGCCAAAAGCGTCATTAGGTTGAGCGTGTAACCTAATAGCCACATTGTTCCAAAAGCTGTTATTAGAGAAGTTGGAATGGCAACAGCAACGATTAATGCGTTTCGGTAACTTC
>Ga0265293_10001156_pt1 | contig 59203 bp, 57 predicted proteins | sample Munlanlewell138R_FD_192505 | JGI IMG/M metagenome (GOLD analysis project Ga0265293, IMG submission 192505) | Leachate microbial communities from a municipal landfill in Southern Ontario, Canada - Leachate well 138R | ecosystem: Engineered > Solid waste > Landfill > Unclassified | place: Canada...
CAAGGTTTCACCTTGCAAGCTTGCAAGGTGAAACCTTGCACAATTTTTGCACAGTTTATCAATTTATGGAAGAAATATTTTTTTTGGCGATTGAAACTTCTTGCGATGATACCGCTATCGCGGTGATGCGTGCCGAAGAAGGGGGAGGCAAACTCAAAAAAATTGAGGCGGTTTCCAATATTGTTTCGTCGCAAGTCAAATTGCATGCCGAATATGGCGGAGTGTATCCTTCTTTGGCAAAGCGGGAGCATCAAAAAAATCTGCCCGTGGTTTTTGAAGACGCGGTCAAAGGTTTTGATTTGTCAAAATTAAAATTTATCGCGGTTACCCATGGCCCGGGGTTGGATCCGTGTTTGTGGACAGGGATTAATTTTGCCCAAGATTTGGCAAAAAAATATAATTTGCCGCTGGCGGGCGCCAATCATTTGGAAGCGCATTTTTTGGCGAACCTGATAACTCTGGGAATCGGAGAAAAAGAATTTGAAAAAAATTATTTGCCGGCAATTTGCCTGGTGGTTTCGGGTGGCCACACGCTGTTATTTTTGGCAAACGCTATCGGCGGCTATCGGTTGTTGGGGCAAACCGTGGACGACGCGGCGGGCGAGTGCTTTGACAAATCCGCGCGCATTTTGGGCTTGAGCTATCCGGGCGGACCGGAAATCGCCAAACTCGCTTCTGCGCGGGTTAGACCCACGCAAACTTACAGGGGTCCAACCCCTGTCAAACTTACAGGGGTCCAACCCCTGCGGATTGAGCTTCCGCGGCCGATGATAAATCAGAAGAATTATAATTTCAGCTTTTCAGGATTGAAAACCGCGGTACTCTATGAAGTCCAAAAACGCGAACCAAAAGTTGCTCAATCCGATGAATACAAAATCGCGATGAGTTATGAAATCCAGCAGGCGATTGTTGATGTGCTGGTGAAAAAAACCGCGCGCGCGGCAAAAGAATTTGCCGGCAAGGCAATCATTATCGGCGGCGGCGTGAGCGCCAATTTGGCATTGCGCGAGGCGATGCAAAAGATGGCCGAGGAATTAGGAATTCAATTTTTGGCGCCGTCGGGGGATTTGTCAATGGATAACGCGGCGATGGCCGGAGTCGCCGGCTATTTTGCCTTTCGCCGCGGCGAAATCATCAAACCCGAAGATCTCAAATCCCAGCCCAATTTAAGTTTGTAGGGGCGAATGATTATTCGCCCCTGCAAATGCGAACGAAAACACGCGGGCTTGACAAGATGTTGTTATGAATATATATTCATAATATAAAGGTCAAAATATTAATTGGTTTGGAATTTCCAATAAAAATTTCAAATAAAAATTATGCCGAGATTTGATGGAACCGGCCCGATGGGCCGAGGACCGCGCACCGGCAGGGGAATGGGTCCTTGCGGCGGCGGTTATGGCTGGGGCGGCGGTTATGGATTTGGTTGCGGATTGGGATATGGGCGCCGGAGATTTATTTCTCCCCGAAACGAAATGACCGCGTTAGAAGACGAAGCCGCGGTGCTTGAAGAGGAATTGAAGGCGATTAAAGAGGAAATTGCCGCGCTGAAAAGCGAAAAATGATTGCCGTGGCTGGAATGGGCAAGGTTTCACCTTGCAATCTTGCAAGGTGAAACCTTGCGTTTTGTTTGATTAAAGCCGATTTTTGCGGTAAAATTGTTGAAGTCAAACTTCAATGCGCTTGTTGAAGTTTGACTTCAACACTTCAACAAGGTTTATTAATTCATATATGGCGGCGATATTGGCGATTTTATTTTCCACTTTTTTAATCAGTTTGTGCGTTTGGGCGGCGGTGTTTTTTTTGTATTTCAAAAAAGAAACACTGCAAAAAATCACGATATTTTTGGTGGCGCTTTCCGCCGGCGCGCTAACCGGCGGGGCGTTTTTGCATTTATTGCCCGAGGCGGCGAATGAAATTTCCGGCGACGGCCTTTATTTGATCGCTTTGGGGGCGTTTGTTTTTTTCTTTTTTATGGAAAAAATGCTTTTTTGGCGTCATTGCCACAAAGAAAATTGCGAAATTCACACTTTTGGCTATATGAATTTATTCGGCGACGCTCTGCACAACTTTATTGATGGCTTGGTGATCGCGGCGGCATTTTTAACCGATGCAGGGTTGGGGATTGTTACCACGTTGGCAATCGCCTTGCATGAAATTCCGCAGGAGATTGGCGATTTTGGGGTTTTAATCCACGCGGGCTTTGATAAAACAAAAGCGCTGATGATAAACTATGCCGTTGCCCTTATGGTGGTCGCCGGAGGAATTGCGGGTTATTTTCTCTCTTTTGCGGTGGAGGGCATGATTCCATATCTTTTGCCGTTTGCCGCTGGCGGATTTATTTATATCGCCGCGTCGGATTTGATGCCCGAGATCCGCAAAGAAAAAGTTTTGAAAAAATCCGTGGGTGCGTTTTTGGTGTTTTTGTTGGGAATCGCGTTAATGTTTGCGGTTAAACTCATCGGCGAATAATAAAATTTTAATGAAGGAAAAAATCGCGCTAATTTCGGTGGCGGCCAATGTTTTGTTGGCGGCAATGAAAATTATTGTCGGCGCGCTTTCGGGTTCGGCGGCGGTTTTGGCCGATGGCTTTCATTCGTTAGTGGATGTTTTTTCTTCGGCAATCGCGTTTTTTGGCATCAAAATTTCACAAAAGCCGGTGGATGAAAAGCATCCCTATGGCTATTACAAATTTGAGGTGCTGTCGGGAACGGTAATCACTCTGATTTTATTCGCCACGGGTGCGGGAATTATGTATGAATCTTGGGGGCAAATATGGTCGCCGGAAAAAATCAGTTTGGGGTGGATCGCGTTGGCGGCGATGGCAATATCCGCGGCGGTTAATGAAACAATGGCGCGATTGAAAATTAACACCGGCAAAAAGGAAAATTCAATCAGCTTGATCACCGATGGCGTCCATTCGCGGGTGGATGTTTATTCGTCGCTGGGGGTGTTTGCCGGACTTTTGCTGGCCAATGTTTGGCCGCAAGCCGATCCGATTTTGGCGATTTCAATCGGTTTGTACATTATCAAAGAATCATTTTCGCTGGGGCGCGAAGCGGTTGACTCTTTGCTGGATGTTTCCGCCGGCGAGAAAATTGAAAAACAAATTCAAGCGATCGCGGCGCAAAAAAATATTAAAATAGAAACGTTAAAAACCCAAAAAAAGGGATCAGCGATTACCGCGGATTTGGATATTATCTTACCCGCGCAGGCAAGCGTTGAGCAGGCAGCAAAAATTTCGGATGATTTGCGGCAAAACTTGATGAATGAAATTGCCAATCTTGCCTATGTTTCCATTGAAATTAAAAGCCACGAATTGGAAAGCGGATTCTACAAGCCCGAGTTTGGCAAGGGTTTTGGCTGGCAAAGACAGGGGAGATTCAAAACGGACGACGGCGAACAAGGCCGCGGCCCCGGGGGAGAATGCGTTTGTCCAAAATGCGGTTATCGCGCCGCGCACCAAAGCGGCATTCCTTGCTCAACAATTAAATGCCCGAACTGCAATGTGTATTTGGAAAGGGAAAACGGCAAGTTATAAATAATAAATTATAAATTATAAATGATATGGTCAGACCCAGATTGTGCCGAAACATCAAATTTGATCCGCAGGTGAATTATTTCAAGCCGCAGGGGATACCCGTGCGGTGCTTGGAGGTGGTTGGCATGTCGTTGGAGGAAATGGAGGCGCTGCGCTTGAAAAATTTGGAAGGGCTGGAGCAAACCGAGGCGGCCAAAAAAATGAATACCTCGCAAAGCACTTTCGCGCGGATTTTATCCTCGGCCAACCAAAAAACCGCCGACGCCCTCATCAACGGCAAAGCGATCAGGATTGAATCGGGAATCAAGAATCAGGAATAATGAATCAAGAATTTGAAACACGGAATAATGAATCAGCTTGCCCTGAGTATGCCGGAGGGTTGAATCGTTGAAGTTTTGTAATTTGTGTGAGTAATTTGTAGTTGGGGGGCACAAATTTAAAAAGCGCATAAATGCGCTTTTTAAATTTGTGCCGAAGGTGGGAGTTGAACCCACACGAGGTTGCCCTCACAGCATTTTGAGTGCTGCGTGTATGCCAGTTTCACCACTTCGGCAAAAATGGGTTAGGTGTGCTCCGACTTCGAGTATTTGGCTAAATAAATTGCCCCCCCATCCTCTCGATAAATTTTGTTGAAGCCGGCAAAAAATAATTTTTTCTGGTTTTGCAATATACTAATTGCCTTCATTACCGCAAACTCATCTGTTGCTTTAAGCAAGCTGCATAACTCTGGTATGTCTAATTCTTCTTTATCAGAAGCAGAGAATATATCCAGAATCTTTTGCGATAACTGTTTGGTTGCGGGGGGTTGCTATCTTTGCTATAGATACTTTGTATCCAAAAATCGTAAAATCCATTTTTTGCCTCCTAACTTGTGCAATTTGCTGATTGTAAGTTAGCGCAAAAATCGGGAAAAATCAAGGGAAATCCTTGCGTTTGTAGGGGCGGGCTTTATGCCCGCCCGTATTTATCGGGCACAATAGGGCAACTACAATAGGACAACCACAAGGGTTGCCCCTGCGAGTTTTTGTCAATGTTCAATGTTTATTTGCATTCTTTGTTGGAGCACCTTACAAGCTTGCGCTTGGTTTCAACCATTAAACTGCCGCATTTTTCGCATTTTTCGCCGGTGGGTTTGTCCCAGAGGGCGAAGTCGCAATCGGGGTAGGCCGAACAACCGTAGAAAATTTTGCGTTTCTTGGTGCGCTTTTCCACGATGTGGCCAGTGCCGCATTTGGGGCAGGGGATCTCCTTTTCAAACGCGGGCTTTTGGGGTTCCAGCGGTTCGGCGTGTTTGCATTCGGGGAATTTGGGGCAGGCCAAAAATTTGCCGAAGCGTCCCATTTTGATCACCAGATTGGCGCCGCACTTGGGGCAGATTTTGTCGGTGGCGATCGCGGTTTTGTTGGCCTTTTCAACTTCTTGGTATTTTTCTTCTAAATTTTTCGCGAACGGCTCATAAAATTCGCGCAAAACTTTTGTCCACTCGGCTTGTCCCTCGGCGATATCGTCAAATTCTTCCTCCATTTTGGCGGTAAAATCAATATCCACGATTTTTGGGAAATGTGCCACGAGCAAGTCATTGACCATTAGTCCGATCTCGGTGGGTTTTAGCGATTTTTTTTCGTCTTTTTCAATATAATTTCGCGTTTGAATGGTGGAGATAATCGGCGCGTAAGTGGAGGGGCGGCCGATGCCGTGGGCTTCCATTGCTTTGATGAGCGTGGCTTCGTTGTAGCGCGCCGGCGGCTTGGTGAAATGCTGGTTGGCGTCAAGTTTGATAAATTCCAGCGGTTCGCCATCTTCCATTTTTGGCAAATCAAGCTCTTCAAATTTGGAGGGATAAACTTTTAAATAGCCGTCAAATTTCAATGTCTGGCCTGAAGCTCGAAATCCATAATTTGCGGGGGTTGCGCGGGTTAGACCCATGCAAGCTTGCGTGGGTCTAACCCGCGCAATATCTTCTGCGGCACATTGCGCGGAAATGTCCGCACTGATTGAATCAAAAAGCGCCGGGTTCATTTGGCTGGCGATAAATCTTTGCCAAATGAGTTCATAAAGTTTTGCTTGCGGCCGGGTGAGGTTTTTGTCGGTCAGCGCCATTTCGGGAGTTTGATCCGCGTATGCCGGGCGGATCGCCTCGTGAGCTTCTTGCGCGCCTTTGGATTTGGTTTTATAGGTTTTGAAATTCCCTGAATGATATTGGGCGCCATAAGTCTTGGTGATGAAATCCTTTGCCGCGGTTAAAGATTGAACCGACAAATTGAGCGAGTCGGTGCGGTGGTAAGTTATCAACCCCATTTCATATAGTTGTTGAGCGGTCATCATCGCGGCCTTGCCGGTCATTTTAAATCTTTGCCAGGCGGTTTGCTGCAAGGTTGAGGTGGTGAACGGCGGCAGGGGATTTTTGCGGGTTTCTTTTCTATCAATTTTTGCCACCGAATAAGCGGCGTTTTTTAAATTTTCTTCAATGGCGATGGCTTGATTTTCATCTTTTATTTCCAACTTATCCAGCGTTTTGCCGTTGATTTTTGCCAGTCGCGCGGCAAATTCTTTTTTGGGGCCGTTTTTGGTGTTTTTTAGGTTTGCCAAAATTTCCCAATATTCTTCGGGATTGAAGGCCTCAATTTCCCGTTCGCGTTCGGCGATCAGGCGCACGGCCACGGATTGCACCCGTCCCGCTGATAATCCCTTAACGATCTTTTTCCACAAAAACGGAGATAGCTTATAGCCCACAATGCGGTCCAAAATCCGCCGTGCCTGTTGAGCGTTAACCAAATCAATGTTGATTTCCCGCGGATTTTTCAGGGCTTCATCAATCGCGGTTTTGGTGATCTCATGAAATTCAATCCGCCGATAGAGCCTGCCTTCAACTTTTTTGGTCTTTGGCTTGCCCAGTTTCAACGCTTCAATTAAATGCCAAGCGATGGCTTCGCCCTCGCGATCCGGATCGGTGGAGATCAAAACCTCATCGGCCTTTTTGGTTTGCGCCTTCAACTCTTTTATCGTGCTTTTGCCTTTGGTCGTGATGGCGTATTTGGGAGCAAAATTATTTTCAATGTCCACGCCAAAAACAGTTCTGGGCAAGTCGCGCACATGGCCGTATGATGATAAAATTTTATAATCGCTCCCTAAAAATTTTTGCAAAGTTTTCGCCTTGGTGGGCGATTCAACAATAATCAGCTTCATAAATTTCTAAATTTCTAATTTCTAATGCCAAAATAAATTCCAAAATTTTGAAATTTTAAATTTATTAATTTATTCAAAAATTAGAAATTAGTAATTTCGGAATTAATTCAAACAGTATTCTCCGTTGCCCAGATTGCGCACGAGGTTGTTTATCTCCATCACGGGGATCGCGCTCATCACGATTTGCGCGGGGAGTTTTGTCGCCAAAATTATTTTATCAATATTTAACGCGCCGTCTTTTAAAATGTCCAAAATTTTTTGCTCTTCGGGGGAAACATTTCGCGCGGCAATTTTTGCCGGCGCGGCGGCCAATCCCAATTCATCCAAAATATCTTGAGCCGCGGTTGCGGGCTTGCCGCCGTTTTTTAACAGCCAATTGCAGCCGGCCGAGTTTGCCGCGTAAATTGATCCGGGAACCGCGAAAACCGGCTTGTGCTGTTTTCTGCCCCATTCGGCGGTGATTAGCGATCCGGACTTTTCCTTGGCTTCAATGACCGCCACGGCCAAAGATAATCCGGCGATAATGCGGTTTCGCTGGGGAAAAGAATAATAGGTGGATTTAAATCCCGGCTCGTATTCGCTAATCAAACAACCGCCAGTATCAACTATATTTTGCGCCAAGTCAAGATTTGCTTGCGGGAAAAACGATTCCTTGTCAAGCCCGGCGCCGATGACGCCGCAAGTCAATCCGCCGCATTCAAGGGCGGTTTGGTGGGCGATAGTGTCAATGCCGGGCGCCATTCCCGAAATAATGCAAACGCCGGCGCGGAACAGTCCCGCGGCGATGTCATGCGCGGCTTGCTTGCCATAAGTTGACGGCACCCGCGCCCCGACGATCGCCACGCATGGCGCGGCAATATTTATGTTGCCGCGGTAATATATTTGCTTGGGCCGTGAGGGGATGGTGCGCAAACAATTGGGAAATTCAATATCTCCTTCAACAATTTTTTGGATTTCGTATTCCATATATATGGCATAATCCTGACTTTACCACTATACCATTTTTTGCGCCCTTGCAAAAAATCTGCTTTATATTCCAAAAAAGGTCTAACTTTTCAGATGCCCGTAAGGTTAGACCTTTTCAAACTTCGGATGTATGCACATTAACGATTGACGATTATTTATTGGTTATATTCGGTCATTGATTTTTCAATCCCTTTGGCAAGCGCGATCTCTATGGCAGAGATTGTTGACTCAATGGATTTTTCAAATTCGGCTTTATCGCCGGCAGTGATTTTTTTGAGCACATATTTTTCCGCCGGGATTTTTTTTTCCGCCGCGGTTTTGGGGGCGATGCCCGCGCGGAAACGGACGAAGTTTTTGGTTTTTAAATGGTCGATAATGGATTGCACGCCTTTGTGCCCGGCCGCGCCGCGGTTTTGGCAAATTTTTATTTTTCCTAAGGGAATATCCATATCGTCGTTTATCACCCAAAGATTGGGATGGGATTTTTTTTGCCGGATTTTTCTGTAATTAAACAATTTTGCCAATGCTTTACCGGAATTGTTCATCAACATCTGCGGTTTTGCCAAAATCACGCTTTTGCCCAAAATTTCTTTTTGCGCGACCAAAATCCCGTCGGGCTCCATTTTGAAATCCCCGAATTCAAACCGCCGCGCGAATTCATCAACCGCAAGAAACCCCGCGTTGTGCGGCGTGTTTTGATGTCTTTCCCCCGGATTTCCCAGCCCCGCGATAAAAACTATCGGTAATTTTTTTACAGTTTTCTTTTCCATAATAAAGCCATTATAGCATAATTCTCATTAGAATTTGGTCAAGGTTTCACCTTGACCAAATTTGCGGTTGGGGAAAACTTGTTTGACACGGGGGATGGGGGGGGGGGTAATATAAAGAAAATTAAAAATTTCAAATTAAAAATTAAAAATTTTTGAGAAATAACTGTCAAAAATCGAAAAAATAAGATTTTTGAGAAATTTATGGAAAAAGGACCGAAAATGGGAGGAGAAAATTTCCCCAGAGTGGAGGATATAATTGAAGCGGAAGAAGGTGTAGAACAAACTGATGCAGAGTCTGTTGTTAATCCGGATCCGGATATAGTTGAGGAGGATGAGAAACGGGCGGAAGAAAATATAAACCGTGTTAAGGAAGCCATAAAAACAAGCGGAGAAGAGGCGCGCGCTACCATTGAAAACGATCCGAATTTGTCTGAAGAGGAAAAAACAGCTCGGCTGGAGATGCTCGGTCAAGCCGTGGCGCAAATTATAAATTTGGCAAAGCGCGCACAGGAGCATCCCGTAATTTGTTATGGGATTATTGCGATGGTAAGCTGTGTTATAACTAATCAGATGTGGTTACTTGTAGTGAATAGTGAAGGGCCTTTAAGCTATGGTCTTGCAGCTTTAACATCGATACCCGTGTCGGCTGTGTTCGTATCGTCCGTTTTAGGTGTATGTGAAATTATTTTCGGAATTGCAGATAATAAAACGGTGCAAAATAAATATACTTGGATGCGAGATAAGGTTCAAGCTAGCAAAGATAGTTTCCAGACAGGATATAAAGAAAAAAGAAATGGTTGAATCATTTTTTGAGGCGACTTGATAAGCAAATATATTTAAATTAATATTCTAAAAATATGACCGATGCCAATCAAAATATTTTCGATACACTATCTCGCGTTTATCAAATTTTGGAGTTTTCTCCGGAAATGATAAAAACGACGCTCGGTGAATTAGGTGCAATGCAACAAATCGCGATATTTACCGAATTAGTTGGTGTGTTAACTGAAAAAGAAGCTGATGAGTTAAACGCGGCGGCGGAGAAGTCCGATGAGGAGAAAAAGGCGGTGATGGAAAAGATCGCCAAAGCGCGCGCCAATGACGAGGGTTTCAAAAACGCGGCGCGGGCGGCGGCAAAAAAGGTGATTGACGAGCATATCGCGTATTTGAAAACTCGGGGCGATGAGGCGCAAAAGGCGGAGATTGCCAAAATTTTGGGGGGGGATTGAGTGATTTTATTTTTAGTGTTTGCGTAGGGGCGGGCTTTATGCCCGCCCTTTTGGGTCAAAATGCGGATGGGACGCGGGCGGGCATAAAGCCCGCCCCTACAAACGCGGTGCGCGGGCAAACGCGGTGCGCGGGCAAACGCGGTGCGCGGGCAAACGCGGTGCGCGGGCAAATAATCCTTGCTATTGCGGAGGGGGGATTTTTTTGGTATGATGGGGGCATAGCAAAGATAATTTTGGGTAAGTTTTAATAATAATTTCATTCTATGTCGATTTCTTTTCAAAGCGCGGGCGAGTTTGTTTGGGAGGTGGCCAAGATTGTGATTTTGGCGTTCGCGATCGTGGTTCCGATTCGCTGGTTTTTGTTCCAGCCTTTTGTGATTCAAGGGTCGTCAATGGAGCCGAATTTTCACGAAACCGATTATTTGATTGTTGACGAGCTTTCCTATCGCTTGCGCGAGCCCGAGCGGGGAGAAGTAATTGTTTTTAAATATCCGCTGGACGCTTCCAAAAGGTTTATTAAAAGAATTATCGGCTTGCCCGGGGAAACCGTGGAAATCAAAAACGGGCAGGTGATTATTGTCGGCACCGATGGCATTGCCAAAAATTTGGATGAATCCTATATTCCGCAAGGATCATATGCGCCGGATATGCTTGCCACCACGCTTGCCGATGACGAATATTTTGTTTTGGGCGATAACCGTCCATATTCTTCGGATTCGCAGGATTGGGGAGAGTTGCCGCGCAAAAACATTATCGGCCGGGTGGAGTTGCGCTTGTGGCCGTTAGACAAAATCACCAGAATGGGACTGCCAACCTATTAAAATTAGAAATTCTAAATTCCAAATCCTAAATTCTAAATAAATCCAAAATCTAAAATTCAAAACAAATTTATTTTTTGTTTTGGTCTTTAAAATTTGAGTTTTGGATTTGTTTGGGATTTAGATATTAGAATTTAGGATTTGGGAAAATATGAGGTCCAAATTCCAAACCGTTACCGGGATGCATGATATTTTGCCCGAAGATCAGAAATATTATGAAAAGATATATGAAACCGCCAAAGATGTCGCGGGATTTTATAATTTTGAACGGCTTGAAACGCCGATTTTGGAAAACAGCGAATTATTCGTGAAGGGCACCGGAGCGACAACCGAAATTGTGCAAAAGCAGATGTATTCTTTCAAAACCAGAGGCGGCGACAGTCTTACGCTGCGGCCGGAGGGGACGCCGTCGATTGTGCGTGCTTATTTGCAAAATGGAATGGCCAATTGGCCTCAGCCGGTCAAGCTTTGGTATTGGGGGTCATTTTTTCGCCACGAAAAACCGCAGGCCGGAAGATATCGGCAGTTTTGGCAATTGGGCTTTGAAGCGATCGGTCAAGCGGGTGCCATTGTCGACGCTCAGGTCATTCAGGTTTGCACGAATATTCTAAAAGAGCTGGGATTGCGGGATATGATTATTGAAGTCAACAGCATTGGCGACGCGCTTTGCCGGCCGCAATACCGCAAAACGCTGGCAAGCTATTTGCGCAGCCGCGCCGCGGTGCTTTGTGCCGATTGCAAGCGCCGCATAAAGGAAAACCCCTTGCGGGTGCTTGATTGCAAGGAGGAAAAATGCCAGACGCAAAAAGCGCAAGCGCCGCAAGCGATTGATTATTTGTGCAATGAATGCAAGGCGCACTTTAAAGAAGTTTTGGAATACTTGGAAGAATTGAAAGCGCCTTATCGGCTGAATCCTTACTTGGCGCGCGGATTGGATTATTATACGCGCACGGTGTTTGAAATTTACCAAGGCGAAGACCATGACAAAGCGCAATCGGCTTTGGGGGGAGGCGGGAGATATGACGCGCTGATCAAGATGCTGGGGGGCAAGGAAACTCCGGCAATGGGCGGGGCGCTGGGAGTTGACAGGATCGTGCGCGAAATGAAAGCCGCGAACGTTAAAATCAGCGAGTCCGGGAAAGTAAAAGTTTTTCTGGCGCAATTGGGCGGGCTGGGGAAGAAAAAGGCGATCAAGCTTTTTGAAGATTTGCGCTGTGCCGGAATTTCGACTGCTGAATCGTTTGATCGCGATTCGTTAAAGTCTCAATTGAAAGTTGCCGATAAATACGGCGCGCGTTATACTTTGCTTTTAGGGCAAAAGGAAGCGATTGGGAACAAGGTGATTCTGCGCGATATGGAGTCGGGTAAGCAGGAAATTTTGGATTTGGATACCGCCGTCGCTGACGTGAAAAAACGATTGAGAAAGTAGATAAACATTGAATATTAAATTTTGGCAGAATATAAAGTTTGTTTTGTCAAGGTTGACGATAGTGATAAATTAAGGTAAATATATGGAGTGCGTGTTTTGCAAAATAATCAATAAGGAAATACCGGCAAAAGTGGTTTGGGAAAACGATTGGGGGCTGGCGTTTGAGAATATCAAGCCGGTGCATCCGGTGCATATTTTAATTATTCCCAAAAAGCATATTGCCAATATTCAAGAGGCAAAGCCGGAAGATAAAGAGTATCTGGCGCAAATTCTGCTGGCGATCCCCGAAATCGCCAAGATTAAGGGCGTGGGTGAAAGCGGCTATCGCTTGACGATAAATTGCGGCAAGCATTCGGGGCAGTCGGTGGATCATTTGCATATCCATTTACTCGGCGGAGAGGAACTTCCGTTTGCCACTGGTTAAGAACATATAAACATATAAACATTATGAGCTTGTTAATCAGAAGAAAACAAAGAGAAAACGTGCAGACGATGATGCGCCGCTTTCAAAAGGCGGTTCAGCAAAGCGGAATTTTGTTGGAGAAGCGCCGCCGCCAATTTTGCAAGCGGACAAAATCGGACAATATGCAAAAAAAATCCGCTCTGCGCAAGTTGGCGACCAAGAAAAAATACGAAATTATCAAAAAAATGCGCAAAGTCTAACCGCTGGCGCACAAATCCGAAGCACGAAATCCGAATATCGAAACAAATTCAAATTTTCGAAATCAAAATCTTCAAAACGGATTTAATTTTGAAAGTTTAAAGATTTAATATTAGAAAATTGTTTTGGATTTCGATATTCGATATTTGAATTTTAATCAATCATGTTAAAAGATAAAATCAACGAGGATTTCAAAATCGCCTTTAAAGAAAAAAAGGAAGTTGAGCTCTCGGTTTTGAAGATGATTAAGGCCGCTTTGGCCAATAAGGAAAAAGACAAGGAGTATCAAGCCAAACAGGCGGGCGATTCGGCGGCGGCGGAGTTTGGCGACGAGGATGTGATTGACGTTATTGTTTCCGAAACAAAAAAGCTGCGCGACTCCGTGGCGCTGTTTGAAAAAGGCGGTCGGATTGATTTGGCCGATAGCGCCAAAAAAGAAATTGAAATTTTGTCGCGCTATTTGCCCGAGCAGTTGGACGAACAAGAATTGAAAAAAATTGTTGCCGAGGCGATTGCCGCGGCAGGGGCGGAAACCATCAAAGATATGGGCAAGGTGATGGCGCGATTGATGCCCAAGATAAAGGGACGCGCCGACAGCGGTTTGGTCGGGAAGATGGTCAAAGAAACGTTGCAGTAAAAAGCGGGTTTGATTCTCTCTCCCGTTTTTTTGTTTTAAATTCGCGTTGTGTTAAAATGATGAGTATGATTAAAGGTTTACCCCGAAATGATTGCCCGCGATGCCAAAATTGCAAAAAGACGTTGGTTGCTTTCGGTGTGTTTTTGGTTTTGGTTATTATCGCGGTCGTCTTGATTGCCGGACAATTGATTTAGGGCGATTGCGGAATAAGGGATCGCGTTATTTATAAGAAGCATCATTATGGTTTTCGCGCGAAAGAAAACATTTTCAATTTTGGCGTCTTTAACCGTTTTTGTCGCGGCCGGTTTTTGGCTTTTAAACCATTGCGGGCTGTTGCAAGCGCAAAACGACGGCGGCAAATGGAAAAATTTTACCGAAGGCGTTTATGGTTTTTCTGTTGATTATCCGGCTGATTGGGGAATTGATGCCAATTACGATCAATACGCGCCCGGGATTATCAGCGCGGAAATGCATAATAAAGAATGCGGCGGGCAAAATCAATGCGGCTTTGATTGCGTTGATATTAGAATTTTGGCCGCCAAAAAAGAAATTGGCGGTAAAAGCCACGGCTTGCTCCTGCAATTATACGAGGATTTTATGATGGTGCGTGATTTTGCCGACGCGTCTTTGGTCAAAGAAGTTGATTTGGCGGGCAAAAAAGCGTTTGAATTAGTTGATAATCAAGCCACGCTGGCGTTAAACGGGCGCTGCGGCGGCCCTTTTTACGTTTTTGAGACCGAAAAACATTTTGTTTATATTTTCACCGGCTACGGCGCCGACATCGCCGAAATATCCGGCGAAGCCAAAAAAATAATCGAATCGGTGAAAGTGGATTAACATATAATCATTTAAGCATTGAAACATATAAACATATAATCATTGGAACATATAATCATTTAATCAGGGAAACAGGGGGTGCCCTGTTTTTTGGTGTCTATGTCTGGTAAAATAAAATTGAAAATATAAATCAAATTATTTATGAGATCAATTTCAATTTTATTGGCGGTTTTAATATTTGTGGCGGTTATTCTGGCCGGTGCCGGAGTTTGGGTTTATGTCTCCCAAATCGCGCCAACTCCCGCGCCGATGGTCGCGCAAAACAGCCAAAAGATACAGAAAATAACACAACCGTCTGTGGCAGAAAATAATGAAGCAAGAAATGAAACCGCGGATTGGGAAACCTACCGCAACGAGGAATATGGGTTTGAGTTTAGATATCCGGCGGGGGTTTTGTGGCAGGATGGAGTTGAAAGCGTTGATGTTGGAAATTGCGATGCGGAGAATTTTGCCCAAAAGCCGCCTTGTCCAGAATTGGCGAAATATTCAAGCTCAAAAATAATTCTTAATGGCAAGGAATATTGGCTATGCCGTGACTCCGAGGGCGCGGCGGGCAGCAGATATGAAAATTATTGGTATTTCGGCTTAGCGAACAATGAATGCTTTTCGTTTAAATTCACGGTAAAATATGTGATGAGTTGCGGGGTTTACGGATCGCCCGATGAGCCGGCCTACCGGCAATGCGAAATTGACAATCGGCAAAAGGATGAAACGATAAAATTGATTGAATCAACATTTGAATTGATTGATTAAATAAAAAAGCGAAGATGCCGGAGAGGTATCTTTGCCATAGCGGCGTTATTTTGAATGTATATACATATGTATATACACGTGTATATACATTGTTTCAATAAATTTATGGGTAGGAAGAAAAAGAAAAAGAATAATTTTGGCTGGATAATCGTGGCGCTGGCGGCGGGGGTTTTTGGATGGATTGGTATGGATTTTTATTTTAATTTTTATCGGCAGGCGCAAAAGGAAACCGATGTTGAAATTGTTGAGGTTCAAGAGTCGGAATCGATTAAGCAAGTCCGGCCGGCGCGGGAAAATATCGCGCCCGAACCGGAGAACGGATTCAGTTTGGCGGTATATCGCGACGATCGCTATGGAATTGAATTTCAGTATCCCACGATTGCCGATGACGCGCGGTGTCCCGCCCCGCAAAAAAACGACGATGGTTTTTCTTTGGGGCAATGCTATTTTTTTGCCGGACGAGCGGGCGAAGCGATGGAAGATTTTATGGCGCGGCAACTACAGGGTATGGAAATTGAAAATCAGGAGATTATCGCGGTTGGGGGCAATCAAATACCGGCGATTAAGGCCGATTATCAAACGTCGGGAATGGGCTGGTTTGGCAGTTCGGTTTTTATTGATTGCGAGCGCGGAGTTTTTGAGTTTGGTATTTTGGCCAACGAAATCGCCGAAAACTGCGGCGGGGCGCGCGATTATGACGACCGAGTTTACCAATCGGCGATCGCTACGTTAAAGCTTGCCGATTGATATGTGATATGAGGGGCAGCCTTAAGCAAAACGCGCGGGTTTGCGTTCATGGAATTTGTTTGGTAAAATGAATATGAAAATCAATATTGAGATTAACAATTTAAGCGAAGAAGAGATTGACTCGCGGCTGGCCAAAATTGCGGCCGCGTTGGTTATTGAAAACGAGACAAAAGAAACGGATTATCTCGGGGCTGAAGCCTCGATTGCTTTTGTGGGAGAACGAGAGATGATTCAGGTGAATAAAAAATATCGCGGCAAGGATGAGGCTACTGATGTCCTATCATTTGCTTATGGCGATAACGCCGCCGGATTTACGGTCTCGGGCGGCATAAGGATGCTTGGCGAATTGGTGGTTTGTTCCAAACGAGTGAGAAAAGATGCCAAGGATAGGGGAAAATCTTTTGAAGAAGAAATGATATGGGCGGTCATCCACGGCATATTGCATTTGCTGGGATATAATCATGAAAAAGGCGGGGAAGAAAGCAAGACAATGAGGGGAAAAGAGAAAGACTACCTGGATAAATTAAAAATTGAAAAATCAAAATGAAAAATGACAATGTAAAATTTAAAATTAAAAACGCAATTATATTTTTTAATTTTTATCTGTCATTTTGATTTTTGATATTTACATTTTACATTTTTAGGCTTTATGGCAAAATCTTTACCGTTGTTTGTTGGTTTGGATATTGGTACCGGGTTCATCAAAATTGCGGCCGGCCAAAAAAAATCCGGCGATGATTTGGAAATCATTTATGCCGGGCAAACGCCTTCGCGCGGTGTTAGGCGCGGAGTTGTCTTTGATGTTGAGGCTGCGGCCAAATGTATTGCCGAGGCCGTTGAAAAGGCGGAGATGTCATTGGGACATAATGTGGAGGGCGTTTATATCAGTGTTAACGGCAGCCACATTTTTTGCGCCAGTTCGCGCGGCTTGGTTTCCGTTTCGCGCGCCGACGGTAAAATTTCGATTGAAGATGTTGACAGGGTGTTGCAGGCTTCAAGAACGGTTTCCTTATCTTCGAGCAACAAGGAAATCATCGACGTTTATCCGCGCGAATTTATCGTTGACAGCGAAACAGGAGTGAAAGACGCCATTGGGATGAAAGGGGTGCGTCTCGAAGCCGAGGTGCTCATCGTGGCAGGATTTACTCCATATCTTAAGAATTCCGACAAGGCGGTTTTGCGCGCCGAATTGGAGGTGTTAAACCGCGCGCCGGCGGCGGCGGCGTCTTCTTCGGCTGTGCTTTCCGAGCAGCAAAAAGAACTGGGCGCGGCCGTTTTGGATATCGGATCGGGGACGACCAATATGGCGGTTTATGAGGAGGGGGACTTGCTGCATTTGGCCGTTTTGCCGATGGGATCGGCAAATATTACCAACGATATCGCGATTGGCGCGAAAACTGACGTGGTAACGGCCGAGCGGATAAAAATTGAAAAAGGAACATGTTTTTTCAAAGGGGCCGATAAGAAGATTAAATTGACCGGAGATGCCGGCGGCGCGCCGGAAAAAGTTTTTTCGCAAAGATTGGTTTCCAAAATTATTCAGGAAAGAGTGGGCGAGATCTTTGAATTGGCCAATAAGGAATTAAAAAAAATCGGCCGCGAAAAAAAACTGCCGGCGGGAATCGTTCTTTGCGGCGGGGGAGTGAAGCTGGGACACATTGAAGAGACGGCGAAAAAGATATTTCAGCTTACGGTGAGTGTGGGTGTTCCCCGGGGGTCCGAAAATATCGACTCGGATCCGGCGATGGCGGCGGCTTGCGGATTGGCGAATTTGGGCTTCAAAGAGCAAGAAGAAGAAGCCTCCGGCGGCGCGAAGTTTTCTTCGCAAGGCGGCTGGGAAAAGGTGAAAAAATTTTTCAAGATATTCGTCCCCTAGATTTAAAAATCAAAATCAAATGATAAATGATAAAAAAAATCAAAATTAAAAATCAAATTTTAAAACGGAATTCTTGATATTTAGTTTGATTTTAAATTTTAAATTTTGATTTTGTTTATCATTGGATTTTAAAATTTGATTTAATAGAATGCTACATCCAATAAATATAAAAGTTTTGGGAGTGGGGGGGTCCGGGTGCAACGCGGTTGGCAGAATGGAAAAAGATCGTATTCGCGGCGTGGAGCTGATTGCCTTAAATTCCGATTATCAAGATTTGAAAAAGACAAAAGCCGATATCAAAATCCAAATCGGCCGCAAGCTAACCCAAGGACTGGGTACGGGGATGAACCCGGAAATGGGGCGAAAGGCCGCCGAAGAACAACAGCAGGAAATTCAAAAAGCGATAGACGGCGCGGGCATGGTTTTTGTGGCTTGCGGTTTGGGAGGAGGCACGGGATCGGGTGCCGCGCCCGTAATTGCCGAAATTGCCAAAAAATCCGGAGCACTCACGGTGGCCGTGGTTACCCGGCCGTTTTCTTTTGAGGGATCCTATCGCCAGCGAATCGCCCAAGAAAGCGTTAATTTGATTAAAAGCAAAGTTGATTCCCTAATATCAATCTCTAACGATAAATTACTGGCGGCACTCAATCCCAACACTACTTTAGCCAATGCTTTTTGGATATGCGATGAAATTTTGCGCCAGGCGGTGCAAAGCATTTCGGACTTGGTTTTGTCGCCCGGGATTATCAATGTTGATTTTGCCGACGTGCGCTCAATTCTCAAAAATTCGGGACGCGCGATATTCGGCATTGGCCGCGCCAAAGGCGAAAAGCGCGCCGAGGCCGCGGCGCGCGCCGCGATTGACTCGCCGCTGTTTGACGCTCCGGCGCACGGTGCCAAGGGCGTGCTTTTCAATGTTTCGGGGGGGCTGGATATCAGCTTGTCCGAAGTTGAAGAAGCGGCCAAAATTATCACTTCCGAAATCAATTCCCAAGCAAGAGTGATATTCGGCGCGGTGCACGACCAGTCTCTGCCAAAAGGCGAGATCAAAATCACGGTGGTGGCGACAGGCTTTTAATAAAAAAGCTCCAATAATCAAATTCCAAGCTCCAAATAATATTCAATATTAAAAATTATAATATTTAAAAATTAGATTTTGATTATTGGAATTTACTTTGGGATTTGGGGCTTGATGCTTGGAATTTAATTGCAGATTTGACGGATTTTGTGGGCGGGGTAGAATGAATAATTATCTTTAATAAAACCTCTTATCACATCGGTTTATCGGTCATAAACTGATTTTAAAATCGCGGTAATTTGCCGTTTGGCGTGAATAACCACAAAAAATTATGGAGAAAAAAATCACCAAAGTACAAAAAAGGGACGGGCGCGTTGTGGATTTTGATTTTGAAAGAATAATTAACGCGATATTCAAAGCGGTGACCGCGACCGGCGAAGGCGATGAAGCGGCGGCAAAGAGAATTGCCAACGATGCCCTAAAAATTTTTAACCGGCGTTTTAAAAAAGGAGAAATTCCGGGAGTGGAGCAAGTTCAAGACATCGTTGAAGAAGTTTTGATATTGGACGGACTGACCGTTACGGCAAAGTCCTATATTTTGTATCGGGAACAGCGGCGGCGCATCCGCGAAGCTTCGTTGGTGAGCGAGGAGGCGGTGGAGCGCGTGGACCAATATTTGGAAAAATTGGATTGGGAAGTGCAGGAAAACGCGAATATGGCCTTTTCTTTGCAAGGGTTAAACCACTACGGAGTTTCTTATATCGTGAAAAAATATTGGTTAAACAAAATCTACCCCAAAGAGATCCGCGAAGCCAACGAATCGGGGGATTTTCATTTGCACAATTTGGATACTCTGGCGCCCTATTGTTCGGGTTGGGATCTTTATGATTTTTTGAAGCGCGGGTTTGGCGGTACGCCCGGAAAGCTTGAGTCAAAGCCACCCAAGCATTTTCGCACTGTTTTGGGGCAGATTGTCAATTTCATTTACACTTTGGCCGGAGAGGTTGCCGGCGCGGTGAGTTTTTCAAATTTTGACACTTTGATCGCGCCGTTTATATATTATGACAATTTGAATTATCACCAAGTCAAGCAGGCGATGCAGGAATTTCTGTTCAATATGGCCACGCCCACCAGAGTGGGATTTCAGTGCCCGTTTTCCAATGTCACGCTTGATTTGACGCCCGCGCCCTCGTTTGCCAAACAGCCGGTGATTATCGGCGGCAAGGCGCAAGACAAAACCTACGGCGAATTCCAGGAAGAAATGAACACCTTCAATAAAGCCTTCTATGAAGTGATGCTGGAGGGCGACAAAAACCAGCGAGTGTTCACTTTTCCCATTCCCACGGTGAGCATTACCAAAGATTTTGATTGGGAAAATCCCGCTTTGGAGCCGATGTGGGAAGCTACGGCCAAATACGGCGTTAACTACTTTACCAATTATATCAATTCGGATATGAACCCCCAAGACGTGCGCTCGATGTGTTGCCGCTTGCGATTGGATTTGACCGAATTGCACAACCGCGGCGGCGGCGGGCTTTTCGGCGCCGGCGCGTTAACGGGTTCAATCGGCGTGGTGACCATGAATATGCCGCGCATCGGATATCTTTCCAAAACCAAAAAAGAATTTTTTGATCGCTTGGGCAAAACTATGGATTTGGCCAAGGAAAGCTTGGAGCTGAAGCGCAAGACCATTGAAAATTACGTTGAAAAGGGATTATATCCCTACACGAGGTATTATTTATCCAACATTAAAAAAGCCCGCGGATCGTATTTTAGCAATCATTTTTCCACCATCGGCCTTGTGGGGATGAACGAAATGCTGGTGAATTTTTTGGGAGAAAATATCGCGTCAAAAAAGGGCCGCCGGTTCGCGCTTGAAGTGATGAACTTTATGCGCAAGCGGATGGTGGAGTATCAAGATGAAACCAAGAATGTTTATAATTTGGAAGCCACGCCGGGAGAGTCCACCGCCTATCGCCTGTGTTTGAAAGACAAAGCCAAATATCCCGATATTGCCGCGGCAGGCACCAAAAAGAGCCCCTATTACACCAATTCCAGCCAATTGCCGGTGAATTTCACCGATGATGTGTTTGAAGCGTTGAAACTGCAAGATGATATCCAATGCCGGTATAACGGCGGCACGGTGCAGCATCTATTTTTGGGGGAGCGGTTGAGCGATACCAAAAGCGTTAAAGCCTTGGTGAAAAAGATTTTTGGAAAATTCCATCTGCCCTATATTACCCTCACGCCCACTTTCTCCATTTGTCCCACGCACGGATACATTGCCGGCGAACACTTCACTTGTCCCAAATGCGCCATCAAACAGCCCTGCGAAGTCTACACGCGCGTGGTGGGTTATCTGCGCCCGGTGACCCAATTTAACGCCGGCAAACAGCAAGAATACAAAGACCGCAAAGAATACCGCGTCAAAAAAGAAACCCTCGCCTAAGTATTTACAAGGTCGTTCCTCGCTGTAATCGGCGAGGTGCGACCTTGCCAAAACTTGCATTTTACCCGTATTTTACCCTTGGCTACCCGCCGAAGCTTGTTTTTGTTTGCGAGTTGTGCGGCAAGAATAAATGCCAAATTACCGCTTGCGTTAAATGCGGGAAGAATAAAAGTTCGGGAATTTTGCCGTGCGTTTTGCGCATGCGGCAGGGGATAGTTGATCCGGCCGGATTTTATGAAATCAAATAACCGCTATTAATTTCCCACAAATTTTGCGGTCGCAAAAAATGTGGGAAAATCAGCCGCGCCAATTGGCGCGGTTTTTGGTTAAACGGGGCGGGCGGGGTATAATGGAGGAGGAGCGAGAGTTAAAGACAAGAATTATTCTTATCTTTGGATGACGGGGAAAATACAATAATGTGAAATGGAAGCAAGATAAATTATCACTTGGATTTCACAAAGCAAAATGGCTTTGCGCAATTTTGATTTTTTGATATAATTGAACCACACATTAGTTTTAAGCTAATGTATGGTTCAAATTGATGAAAAAAGTGGCGCAAAAAGGTGATTTTTTGGATATTTTATTGAGATCAAAGAAAACCGTTTTTTCCGTAAAAGACGTCGTTTTGCTTTGGGGCGATTCCAATATCAGCGCGGTCCAGGTGAGATTGCATTACTATGTTAGGAACAAAAAGCTTATTCATCTGCGGCGCGGAATTTATGCCAAGGATCCAAATTATAACAAATACGAACTGGCAAACCATATTTTGCGGCCTTCATACGTGAGTTTTGAAACCGTGTTGGCGGCGGCGGGAATAAATTTTCAATATTCTTCCCATATTTTTTCCGCGTCCCACGCAAAAAGAGAAATAGTTTGCGATGGAACGACCTATGTGTTTGCAACGATAAAAAAGGGAATTTTGACCAATCCCGCGGGCATCGATCAAAGCGGGGAATATTCCATTGCGGTTCCGGAGCGCGCGTTTTTGGACACGATATACCGGAGCAAAGATTATCATTTTGACAATTTGGAGCCGTTAAATTGGGAAAAAGTTTTTGACATTTTATCAATCTACGAAAATAAAAAAATGAGCCGGAAGGTGGGACAATACCACAAATGGTTTCAATCCGGCCGCCTGTAAATATGTTAAACATTGCCGTTCATAAAGAAATTTTGTTACGAATTCTGCGCGATATCTATTCCGATGAATCAATAGGTCCGCTTTTGGGTTTTAAAGGAGGCACGGCCGCTTATCTGTTCTATGGTCTTGATCGTTTTTCCGTGGATTTGGATTTTGATCTTTTGGGCGCGGCCAAAGAGGAATATGTTTTTAACCGAGTGAAAAAGATTATTAGCGAGTACGGAACGATCAAAGATGCGCGCATCAAAAGATTCAATTTGTTTTTCTTGCTTTCTTATAGCGACAAAAAAGAGGGGGCGCAGAATATTAAAATTGAAATAAACCGGCGCGGATTCGATTCCTGCTATAAAATAAAATCGTTTATGGGCATTCCCATGAATGTGGCGGTGCAAGAGGATATGTTCGCTTGCAAATTAATGGCGATGTATGAGCGGTTGGGAAGAACAAACCGCGATATTTACGATGTTTGGTTTTTTGGAAAAAATATGTGGCCGATAAATCGGAAAATCGTGGAAAAAAAATCAAAGATGGCTTATGGCGAATTTTTGGATAAAATCCTCAAAAAACTGGAAAAATTCAACAATAAAAGAATTTTGGACGGATTGGGCGAATTGCTGAATGAAAAACAAAAAGATTGGGTGCGAAAAAATCTGCTAAAAGACGTTATTTTTAATATTAAGTTAATGGCACAACAAAAACTCTAAAAATTATAAAAATGAGAGCGTTGAATAATTGACAAAATTATCAAATTTGAAAAAATTTAAGCTCAAATAATTATTAAATTGGCAAAATTCAGCAATTATTCAACACTCTAAAAATTATGAAAATATGCGGATTGCAAAAAACAACGTTGATTGATTATCCGGGGAAGGTGGCGTGCACGGTGTTTACCGCGGGGTGTAATTTTCGGTGTCCATGGTGCTATTCCAAGGAATTGGTTTTGCCCGAATTGATCGCTCAACAGCCCGAAATCCCCGAAAGCGAGATTTTGGAATTTTTAAAAGAAAAGCAAGGTCTTTTGGAGGGCGTGGTTTTGTGCGGGGGAGAGCCCACGCTGCATCCTGATTTGCCCCAATTTTGCAAAAAGATAAAAGATTTGGGGTTTGAGGTGAAATTGGATTCCAACGGCTCCAATCCAAAAATGCTAAAAGAATTGATTGACCAAAAATTGATTGACTATGTGGCAATGGACATCAAACTTCCCAAAGAAAGATACGCCACTCTCTTTTGCGCGGGTCAGACCCACGCAAATTCAGCGCGGGTCAGACCCGCGCAATCTGCACAATCTGCGCGGGTTCGGGGGATAAGTGTTGATGATATAGAGGAAAGCATTAAAATTTTGAAAAATTCCGACATCGGCTTTGAATTTCGCACCACCTGCGCGCCGACGGTTCACACGCCCGAAGATTTTGAAATTATGGCCAAATGGATCGGGCAAGACATTCCCGGCCGATCGCCAAAATACTTTTTGCAGAATTTCAAACCCGGACGAAACATCGACCCCAAGTTTGAAGACCTAAAACCCTTTGACAACGAATTTTTCACCGCCGCCCTTGCCAAAATCAAACCCTACGTTCCCGACTGCCACTTGCGCGACCTGTGATAATAACCGATAACTAACGAACATTCCAACATACTTGAGAATGTGAGAATGTTCACAGGGTTTTATGATTTTGCGTTTTATGCTTATATGCTTAAATGATTATATGATTAGCGAAGCGTATGCTTAAATGTTTCTATGATTAAATGATTTTATGATTCCGCAATATGATTTGGAGAAAATTAAGTTCGGAGTGGGCGAAAAGACTTGGGAGCGGGCGGTGGGGCTTTATGAAGCCGGGAAGATAAGCGAGGTGGAGGAAGGTTATTTTGGCTTTACCGCGCGGGTTTTGGGTACCCAGCCCTATGATGTGGCAGTTTCCCAAACACATTATGATCGCGGCGATTGCAATTGTTTTGTGGGGCAACGCGATATGCTTTGCAAGCATATGGTGGCGTTGGCGATATGGGCGGTTTTGCGCGGCGCGCCGTTGTCCGAAGACGATAAAAAACAAAAAAACGAGGTGGAATTTTGCGGCAAAACCGGCGAGTTGAGCGGCGAAGAATTGGCGCGGGCTAAAGAAAAAATCCGCGAGGCGCAAAAATATATCAAAGCCTGGCGCGGACCGTCAAAAAAATGGTTTGCCTATCAAAACTCTTTGTCCGAAGGTTGTAATCGCTTGTCCGCCGTTATCAGCGAATTGCCGGCTAGTCCGCAAACCGCTAAACTGATGATTGATTTGCTTTTGCGGCTGGATAAAAAACTATGCACCGGCGGGGTGGATGATTCCGACGGCACCGTGGGCGGCTTTATTGAAAGTTGCGTGGCTTTATTGTTGGAATTTGTCCAAGCCGATAAAAACTGCGCCAAGGCGTTCAAAAAACTGGCAAAAGTTGAAACCAGTTTTGGCTGGGAAGAACCCCTAATGCGCCATTACGACGACGAATACTGCAAATGATAATTTGTGGCAATAATCCCCGGCGATACCCCCGGGGATTTTTGGGTTTAATTTGAGTTTATTGTAATTATTCACTGGGGTAGCGCATTATTCTCCCTTTTTTAAAGGGAAGCTTGTCCTGAGGTATTTTGCTGAATGGATGCCCGTAGGGCGAGGGATTTGGATTTAAAAATCCTCCGGCGCGATTACGCGCCACCTCCTTTATGAAAGGAGGAATAAATGTGAAATGCAATCCCCATTGAATGGTTATGTAAAAGCAAGTTGACTTTGGGGGTGTTTGTGTTAGTTTTTGTTGTGCGCTAATATAAAATCAATAGTGGCGATAAATAAAAATATGAACAAAATAACGCGCGGACAAATAAAATTTCTTATTTTTAAAAAGAAAGGCGATAAACTTTTCACTGGCGTGTGTTTGGATTTTGGAATGGTGATTCAAGGGAAGACGATAGATGAAGTTAAGAATGAGTTAAGCGCGGTTTCGCTGGGTTATCTCAAAACCGTAAAAAAAGAGAAATTAAGCGAAGATTTGCTTAATAATCAAGCGGAAAAAAAATATTTTGATTTGTACAAGGCGTTTTTAAAATCGGCGAAAGAGGAAAAACCGCTAAAATCTGCGATAAAAAGCATTGATGAATGTTGTGTGAGTCTCAATAATCTCAAAAATTATTGTTATGCCTAATGGATTGCTCAATTGGAAGTTTAAAGATATTGAGCGTTTTTTGAGGAAGCATTATTTTAAGCATGTGAATACCGAAGGGTCGCATTTTTATTATCGCGGATGCGTGGATGGTCAAGAAAGATTAACATTTGTTCCGTGGCACAGGGGGAAAAGCATCCCGCCGAAAACCCTTGAGTCAATTATTTACAAATCCGGAATTCCCAAAAACTTTTGGAAAAAATGGGGGAGTGGAGACAAGAACACTCATTATGAAGGAGCGCAGATATGGGAGTGATCTTGCCGCGTTAAGAGAATTGCAAATAAATGGTTTATCCGCAGATTTTTTTGTGGGGGTGGGTGGCGTTTGTGGCGGGAGTTGGGGCGGCGTCAATGGTGTTGGTTTCGCAATTTTTGCTTTTATGTTTGGCGGCGGGTGCCGTTTTTTTGTTTTTCGGGGGGCTGATGGCAAAAAACCATAAAATCGCGGTGGCGGGAATTTTGTTTGCCGGGTTCGCTTTGGGCTTCTGGCAGTTTGATGTTGCGTGGCAGAAAACTATTGATAACTATTTGGCGAAATTAAACGGCCAAACCGCGAAGATTGAAGGCGTTATTGACAACGATCCGATTCTAAAAGATTCAAGCCAGCAGATAATTTTTCGGCCTGACGATATGCAAGGAAAAATTTTAATCATCACCGATCGCTATCCCGAATATCGCTATGGCGACCGGATAAAATTTATTGCCAGATTGGAAGAGCCGCGGCCGTTTGAAGGGTTTGACTATAAAAATTATTTGGCAAAAGACGGCATCTATTCAATGGCACGCTGGCCGGAGATTGAATTGTTGTCCGAGGGCAATGGCAATTTGATTTTTTCCGGACTGTTGTGGATTAAGCATCAATTAAAGCAAGGAGTGGCGCAAAGTTTGCCCAGTCCGCACGATTCGCTTTTGATCGCGATTTTGCTGGGAGATCAAAGCGGATTGTCTGATGCCTTGAAGGAGAAATTGAATGTTTCCGGATTGCGGCACTTGTCGGCGGTTTCGGGGGCGCATGTGGCGATAATGGCGCAAATTATCGCGCCATTCTTGATCTGGCTGGGGTGGTGGCGGCAAAAGGCGCTTTGGGCGACGATTATTTTTGTGTGGCTGTTTGTGTTAATGATCGGCTTGCCGGCGTCGGCGGTGCGCGCGGCGGTGATGGGGACTTTGGCGATTGCGGCGCAAATTATCGGCCGCCCGGGCGACACTTTGCGCGTTGTTTGCCTTGCCGCGGCGTTTATGGTTTGCCAAAATCCGCTGATTTTGCGTTTTGACGTGGGTTTTCAGTTATCGTTTTTGGCGGTTTTGGGGATGATCTTTTTTGCGCGCCCGATTGAGAAAAAGTTGAAATTTATTCCGGCCAATCCGGATTTTATCCGGCAAGGGCTGGCGGTGGCGATTTCGGCGCAGATATTTACCCTGCCGATTTTGATTTATAATTTCGGCTATGTTTCAACCTACGGGCTATTTGCCAATGTTTTGGTTGAACCGACGGTTCCGTTTATCACCATCTATGGATTTGTTTTGGCGATTTGCGCCGCGGCAAGTTCAGCAATAGGGTGGCTGTTATTTTTTCCCATATGGCTGGCGCTTTCCTATTTGTTGGTAATGACCAATTTATTCTCGGAATTGCCCGGCGCCAAAATGGAATTTGAAATCGGCATTTTCTGGCTGGCGCTTTCGTACCTTGTTTTGGGAGTTATCGCCCGGCGCGTCCAAGAAAACGAAAAACTAGATTTTTTGCGCTAAATTGGGCAAGGTTTCACCTTGACCAAATTGGTCAAGGTGAAACTTTGCCCAATTTTTTGTGAGAAGGAAATTTTTTTGGTATGATGGAATAATGGAAAAAATTAAAAACAAAAAAAACAACAAGGACGAGATAGCGGGAAAAAAAATAAAACGAAAGAGCGCCGCAAAAAAAGGCGCTACGAGAAAGATTGAGCGAACGAAAATCAAATCCTTGCCAAAAATTGATAAGGCGTGGGTGGTGGCGGTGAATATGGGCTACGGGCATCAGCGCACCGCGCATCCGTTGCGGTCTTTTGCGTATAAGAGAGAAATCATCAATGCCAATGATTATGACGGTATTCCCGAACAGGACAAAAAAATTTGGAAAGACAGCCGCAGATTCTATGAAGCGATTTCCCGCTTCAAGCGCATTCCGTTAATCGGCAAGTCAATGTTTTCTCTATATGACAATTTTTTCCAGAAAATAGTTGAGTTTTATCCTAAAAAAGATTTATCCCGGGCGCCGCTCTTAACTCGGCAAACTTACGCGTTGATAAAAAGCGGTTGGGGCAGGCATTTCGTGGAAAAATTGAAAACCAAGAATTTGCCGCTGATAACCACTTTTTTTATTCCGGCATTTATGGCCGAAGAATTCGATTATCCGGGAAAAATTTATCTAGTTGTTTGCGATGCCGATGTTTCGCGACAATGGGCGCCCGAATATCCAATATCTACGCGCATCAATTATTGCGCCCCCAATAAGCGCGTGGCGGAAAGATTGAAGCTCTACGGCGTGCCCAAAAAACAGATATTTTTAACCGGCTACCCTTTGCCGGAAAGCAATATCGCAACAACTCGAAACGGCGGCATTAAGGAGATGAACGCGGTCAAAGCGGATTTGGGGCGGCGTTTGACGAACTTGGATCCGGTTGGCGCCTATTCGGAAAAGTATTGCAGTTTTGTTAAAAGCGCATTGTGCGCTTTGCCCAAGAAATCCCGTCGTGTGCTGACTTTGATGTTTTCCGTCGGCGGCGCGGGCGCGCAAAAAGAGATCGGTATGGAGATTATGCGCCAAATGTCGCCACGCGTAAAAAACGGTAGAATAAAAGTTATTATTTCGGTGGGTACCAATCGGACGATGAAGGATTTTTACCAAAGAGAAGCGCAGTTTTTGGGTCTTGGACGAAATCAAAATCTGGAAATTTTATTTGAAAAAGATATTAAAAATTATTTTAATTCTTTTAATAAAGCCTTGCGCCAAACCGATATTCTATGGACCAAGCCCAGCGAGCTTTCTTTTTATTCAGCATTGGGGTTGCCGATTATTGTGGCTCCGCCCATCGGATCGCAGGAAGATTTCAACAAAAGCTGGCTTTTGCGTTCCGGTTTTGGCATTGAACAGGGGAATTTGTGCTGTATCAACGAATGGCTTGATGATTGGCTGGATAACGGCTATTTAGCCGAAGCGGCGATGGAAGGATTTATCGAGGGCGAAAAATTGGGCACAACCAACATCAAAAACCTCGTCTTTAATAAATGACCAAATTTCCAATTACCAATTTCCAATAAATGACCGAATGCCAAAATTTTAAAATTATGAAATTTTTGAATTTTGGAATTTATTCTGAAATTGGAAATTGGGAATTCTGAAATTTTTATTATGGTTTGGCTTTTTGTAGCGCTAGGCGCCTATTTTTTATTGGCGGGCGCCGCGCTGATTGATAAATTTTTATTGGCGGGAAAGCTGGATGATCCCAAAATATACGCCTTTTATGTGGGTATATTGAGTTCGGCGGCGTTTTTGCTTTTGCCGTTTGGTTTTTGGGGCGATCCGCCGCCTTTGGTTTTTGTTTTCGGTATTGCCGCGGGGGCGAGCCAAATTTTTGGCTGCTATTTTTATTTTTCGGCGCTCAAAAAAATGGAGGCGGCGCGGGCGGTGCCGGCGGTGGGCAGCTTGGTGCCGATTGCCGCGTTTTTTTTGACCGCTTTGGCTTCCGGCGGGGAGGCGGTGCTCACCCAAAATGAGCTGGCCGGATTTTTTTTGCTGATTGCCGGCGGCTGGATGATTACGGCCAAGGGGTTTTTGCCGTCTAAAATCGGCTTGCGCTCCATTTTCTTGGCGGCATTTTTGTTTGCTTCAAACGTGGTTTTGGCAAAGTTGGTTTATTTGCAAATGCCGTTTTTGAAAGGGTTTTTGCTGATGGCTTTTGGATCCACCACCGCGGCGATGGGTTTTCTTTTTTTCAAATCGGTGCGCCGGGCGGTGTTTTCCCTCAAAGGGGGGCACAAACAAGGGCAGCCGAACCTTTTGTTTTTTTTCGGGCAGACAATGGGAGGAAGCGCGTTTTTACTGCAAAGCTTGGCGGTGTCTTTGGCGCCGCAGGCAAATGTGCCGGTGATTAACGCGCTGGCCGGCGCGCAATATGTCTTCATCTTCATTTTCTCGCTTTTCTTGGCAAAACACTTTCCTAAAGTTTTTATCCGAAAAAAATCGCCGACGGTGCTGGCGCAAAAAATCATCGCCATTCTGCTTATTATCATCGGTTTGGTGATTTTTGCGGCGGATTAAGGTTATTTTTAGGTTGGGGAATTTGGGGTATAATAGAAAATATGCGAAAGAAAATGGCAATTTGGGGGGTAGTAATAATATTCATGTTGGTGATGGGATTTTTTTATTGGTATAAAGCGCCGGAGGCGGAGGATATTGTTTGGGGGGTTTCGTTTTCGCAAAAGCACAGCCAAAATATGGAGCTGGATTGGCGCCAAGCTTATTTGGCGTTGCTGGATGACTTGGGGGCAAAAAACATCAAGCTGGCGGCGCACTGGGATTTAATTGAGCCGCAAGAGGGGGTTTATGATTTTTCCGATCTGGACTGGCAAATGAATGAGGCGGCAAAAAGGGGAGCGAAAGTGATGCTGACAATCGGGATGAAAACGCCGCGCTGGCCAGAATGCCACTTGCCCGAGTGGGCAAAAGGCGTCGGCAGAGAAAAACAGCAAGAAGTCATTTTGCAAATGTTGGAGCAAATTGTTTCGCGCTATCGCGATCATCCGGCGCTGGCGCTGTGGCAGGTGGAAAACGAGCCGCTGTTTCCGTTTGGCGAATGTCCGTGGATTGACAAGGAATTTTTAAAAAAGGAGGCGGCGCGGGTAAAATCTCTTGACAGAGGCAGCAAACGGGTTGTAATATCTGATAGCGGGGAGGGTTCTTGGTGGTTTGAAGCCGCGCGTATTGGCGATGTTGTTGGGATTACTATGTATAGAAAGGCCTATTTTGATGAACTCAATATCTATGTTAATTATCCGATTCCGCCGGCATTTTACGCGGTAAAGGTCAAAATTGTTGATTTGGCTTTTAAAAAGCGCGTTATCTGCGGGGAATTGCAAGCCGAGCCGTGGGTGCCCGGCCAAATTTATGACGGCGCCGGCGGCGACGGAAAAACAATGAGCCTCGCGCAGTTTCGCAAGAATATCGCCTTTGCCAAAAACACCGGGCTGGGAACATTTTATTTGTGGGGATCGGAATGGTGGTATTGGATGAAAACAGAACATAACCGCCCCGAATTTTGGCAGGAAGCTAAAACCCTCTTTCAATAATTCAAAATTCAAAGGGCAAAATTCAAAAGTATAAGCTAAAAATTAAAAAGTTTTAACTTTCACTTTTAACTTTTGAATTTTAACTTTTGACTTAATTTTGTGTCTATGTATAATCTTGATTCAAATTCAAACAAAGAAGAAAAGCAAAAATTAACTTCTAATGGCGGCAAACAATCAAAAAATATTTTAATCGCGATTTTGGCGCTGGCGGTCGGTTTTGGTATTGGGGCGCTGTCTTTCAATCAGAATTTTGACAGCTTGTTTGATCAATTGGAATTATCCGCGATAAATTTGAGGCAAAAAACGGATGAACCGCAAAAAATTATTGAAACAAAGATCATAGAATATGTGCCGCAGACTTCGCAGGAAGACGCGGTGATTCAAGTGGTGAAAGATTATTCTTCGGCGGTGGCCTCCATTGTGATCACCAAAAATATGCCGATTTACGAGCAATATTATGTTTCTCCGTTTCGCGGATTTTTCGGCGAAGAATTTCAAATCCCGCAAGTGAGGCAAAAGGGCACCGAGGAGCAGGAAGTGGGCGCGGGCACCGGATTTATCGTTTCCGAGGACGGGTTGATGATCACCAATAAGCACGTGGTGATCGACGAGGAAGCGCAATACACGGTAACCACTGTTGATGGCAAGAAATATCCGGCCAAAGTGATGGCGCTGGATCCCGTCCAGGATGTCGCGATTGTTAAAATCGATGCCGATGAAGGGCAAAAATTCCCTGCCGTGGTTTTGGGCGATTCGGATAATTTGCAAATTGGCCAATCGGTCATTGCCATTGGCAACACTTTGGGAGAATTTGACAACACGGTTTCGGTGGGCGTGATATCGGGCTTGCAGCGCACGATTGTCGCCGGCGGCGCAGGGGTGCAAAGCGAGACTTTGGATAATTTGATTCAAACCGACGCGGCGATTAACGAAGGCAACTCCGGCGGCCCCTTGCTGAATTTAAAGGGCGAGGTCATTGGATTGAACACCGCCATTGCCAGCAACGCTCAAAACGTGGGGTTTGTGATTCCCATCAATCTGGCTAAACGCGATTTGGAGCAAGTGAAAACTTTGGGCAAAATCGCCTATCCCTATTTGGGCATTTATTACACGATGATTGACAACGATATTCAAAAAGAAAACCAACTGCCGATAAATTACGGCGCGTGGATCGCGCCTCCGGGAATGTCTGCCCAAGGGCGGCGGATCGCGCCGGTGATTGCCGAATCTCCCGCGTTTAACGCGGGATTGAAAGAGGGCGATATAATCTTGGAAATTAATGGCCAAAAATTAGATAAAGATAATTCTCTGTCAAGGGTTGTTGCAAAATATAATCCTGGTGATAAGGTGGAACTGAAAGTGCTAAGGGGCGATGAGCGGATTGATCTGGAAGCCGTGCTGGGGGATAGAAACGAAGAAAAATAAAATAATGACCAAATTTCCAATTACCAATTTCCAATAAATGACAAAATGTTAAAATTTTAAAATTATGGAATTTTTTAATTCTGGAATTTATTTTGACATTGGAAATTGGAAATTTTGAAATTTTATCTATGATGAATCAACCTCCTAATTTTACTCACAAGGCACAGGAAGCGATAATCTATGCCCAAGACCTGGCGCGCGAAAAAGGCCAACAGCAGATAGACGCCTTGCATTTGCTGGCGGCGCTTTTGGGGCAGGAAAAAAGCTTGATTGCCAATTTGCTCGAACGTTTGGGCGTGGATTTGGAAAATCTGAAAAAACGGGCGCTGGCGGCCTTGAATCGATTGCCGGTGATTGCCGCGCCGCAAGCTTTCGGCCAGTTTTATCTAACTCAAGATATGGCCAAGATATTGGAAAGGGCGCGCGAGGAAGCCAACAAATTCGGCGATGAATTTATTTCCGTGGAGCATCTTTTTTTGGCGCTTTTGGGCATGGGCACCAAGGCCCGGGAGATTTTGGACAAAGCTGAATTTATCCGTTCGGACGGGGCTTTTGCCACGCCGGAAACCGGCGCGCTTGATTATGAGGCGGTGCTCAAAGAATTGATGAAAATTCGCGGCGGCCAGCGCATCACCGATCCCGAGCCGGAGTCAAAATATCAAGTGATTGAAAAATATACCCGCAACCTTACGCTGATGGCGCGCCAAGGCAAAATGGATCCGGTCATCGGGCGCGAAAACGAAATCCGGCGCTTGATGCAAGTTTTGAGCCGGCGCACCAAAAACAATCCGGTTTTGATCGGCGAGGCCGGCGTGGGCAAAACCGCGATTGTTGAAGGATTGGTGCAGCGCATCGCGGCGGGAAACGCGCCGGAAAGCTTGCGGGATAAAGAAATCATTTCGCTTGATCTGGGGGCGCTGATTGCCGGCACCAAATACCGCGGCGAATTTGAAGACCGCATTAAGGCGCTTTTGCGCGAAATGGACAGTGCTGCGGGAAGATATGTTTTCTTCATTGACGAATTGCACACTTTGGTGGGCGCGGGTGCCGCCGACGGCACCATTGATGCGTCAAACTTGTTGAAGCCGGCATTGGCGCGCGGAGAATTGAAAGCCATCGGCGCCACAACTTTGAAAGAATATCAAAAATACATTGAAAAGGATCCGGCCTTGGAACGCCGCTTCCAGCCGGTGTTTGTTTCCGAACCGTCGATAGGGGACGCTAAATTGATTTTGATGGGATTAAAAGAAAAATATGAACTGCATCACGGCGTAAAAATTGATGAAAAAGGCTTGGAAGCGTGCGTGGAATTGTCCTCGCGTTACATTCCCGACAGATTTTTGCCCGACAAGGCGGTTGATTTAATGGATGAGGCGATGAGCTCTCTGCGTTTGGATATTGAATCCGAACCTTCGGAGGTGGAAAAATTGCGCAAGGAATTTCAAAAATTACAGGTCGAATATGAAGCGATCAAAAACGATAAGGATGAAAATAGCATCAGACGATTGAAAGCTATCAGCCGCGAATTGGCCGATATCGGCGAAAAGTTAAAATCCGTGGAAGCCAAATGGCATTCGGAAAGGGATACCATTACGAAAATCAAAACCCTGAAGAAACAACTGGAAGATTACCGCTTTGAGGTTGAACAGGAAGAAGCGCGCGCCAATTTGCAGCGGGTGGCGGAATTGAAATACGGCAAAATTCCCGAACTTGTCAAAGAACTGAAAGCCGCGGAAAGAAAGCTGGCGCGCTTTCAAAAAACCCGGCCGATCCTCAAAGAAAAAGTGACCGAAGAAGATGTTGCCAATGTTGTTTCGCGCTGGACGGGCATTCCGGTGACGCGCTTAATGGAGGAGGAGGCGCGCAAACTGCGCGCGTTGGAAGATATTTTAAACCGCCGCGTTATCGGGCAGGAAGCGGCGATCGTGGCAATTGCCAACGCGATTCGGCGCGCGCGCGCCGGCATTGCCGAAGAAAATCGGCCGCTGGGATCGTTTATGTTTTTGGGACCCACGGGCGTGGGCAAAACCGAAACCGCCAAAGCGCTGGCCGAGTTTTTGTTCAATGATGAAAACGCGCTGGTGCGCTTGGATATGTCCGAATATATGGAAAAGCACACGGTGTCGCGGATATTGGGATCGCCTCCCGGCTATGTGGGATATGAAGAAGGGGGACAGCTCACCGAGAAGATCCGCCGCCGCCCATATTCGGTGATCTTGCTTGATGAGATTGAAAAAGCGCATCCGGAAGTGTTCAATATCCTATTGCAGATTTTGGAGGATGGGAGGTTGACGGACGCCAAGGGACGCACGGCTTCTTTTAAAAACGCGATTTTGATTATGACTTCCAATATTGGATCAGACATTATTGCCAAAGAAACGGCCTTGGGATTTTCGCCCAAAAACGGGCAAGAGGCCGATAAAGAAAAAACGCATGATAAAGTGATGGCGGTGTTGAAAGAATCTTTCCGCCCCGAGTTTTTAAACCGCGTGGACGAGATTGTAATCTTTAACTATTTGAGCAGTCTGCAGATCAAAAAGATTGTTGATTTGGAATTGCAGAAAGTCGACAAGCGTCTGCGAGCCAAAGACATTCGAATTTGCGTGACCGATGCCGCCAAGGAAATTATCGCCCAGCGGGGATTTGACGCCAATTTGGGCGCCCGTCCTCTGCGCCGCGTGATCCAAAAGTTGGTTTTGGACGCTTTGGCCTTGCAAATCGTTTCCGGCGAGGTTAAAGAAGGTGATCGTGTTTTGGTTGATGTTGAAGGCGGCGAGATTGCCGTTAAGCCGCCGGTTAAAGTTATTGCCAAATCGCGCAAAGCGGCAAAAACCCGAGTATGAAAACAGACCGCCTGCCGGTATTGGTTTTGATCGCCTTGTTTTGCGGCGGATTTTCCGGCGCCGGCGTTTTTTTGTTTTTAAACAGCAATATGTCCGGCGCCGCCGCGATGACCGCCGCGCCGGTTTATTTGGCCGAAACGAAAGAAACGATTATCCAAGAAAACACCGCGTTAAAAAACGCGGTTGCCGCGGCGAACGGCACGGTTGCCGCGCTGGCGATTGCGTCAAAAACGGGCGAATTGATTTACGGATGCGGCGCGGCGCTTACTTCCGACGGCATTATCGCGACTCCGCATTCTTTGTTTGAGCCGGGCGCGGCGGCGCAAATGAGCGTTGCCGGCGAAAAAACATCCTTTGAAGTTTTGAAAAGAGATAAGGATCTCAATTTGGCGATTATAAAACTGGAAACCGCCGATTTGTCCACCGCCGGATTTTATCCGCTCGAAGAATTGCGGCTGGGAGAAAGAATATTTTTGGTTGGAGTTTCGTCCGCCGGCAAATCTTTTGCCAACGAAGGCATCGTGCGCGATTTTGACGGCGAAACAATTACCACCAGCATCAGCGAAAAAAATGAGGCGCTGGGCGCGCCGGTGTTTGACATTGAAGGCAGAATTTTAGGAATTGCCGACATTGACAAAAACGGACTGGTGCGCGTGATTCCCATCTGGAAAATCAAAGAAGCCAGCGGCTTATAGCGGCTTATAGCGGCTTGTCAAGGCAAAAAAATTTCAAGCGGGGAATAACCCCGCTTTTGCATTGCTTGCAAAGTTTGCATAGGTGCCACCTATGCAAGTTCAGCCCCCCGCCAAACTTATAGGATGTTTCGCCCCGCAGTAGAAATTCGGCGCGCCATGGCGCAACCAAGAAAGCCGAATTTACACTGCGGGGCATACCCGAAAGGTGCAATGGATCTTGCGCGATAGGTTTCAGAGGGTTAGACCCTCTGAATTTTTGACCCTCTGAATTTTTGAATCTTTAATGTTGAGATTGCGGATGAACAATGGGCGGTTGATGGAATCTTTCGCCCGAAAGGTGCAATAGATTGCGGGGATATCGGTTGAAAATGAGGGGGAAGGGTGGTAAAATTGCCCATTGGGGCAAATTTTTAAATAAATTTTTTATTGTATGGAAAACAAATTAAAGGACAGGTTTTATAAGTTGCTTAAAAAAGACGAGCGGCTTTGGGGTAAAGAAACAAAAGAATTAAACCAAACGCTGTTGAAACATTTGATTGATCAGCTTGACGAAAATTTGCTGGCGCTGTTTTTGGCGGATAAAAAAATCAAAGAAAAATTTTTTGCAAAAATCGGCGATGTTTTTGTTTTGAAACAAAATGATTTGAAATTTTTTATTGACGAAAACAAGTTGGACAATTCTTATACCCGATATCAAAACAAAATCGGCTTGCGCGCGGGCGATAAATTATTGAGCGAGCGCGACGAGGTGGTTTTGGATTGGCCGTTCAAGGATTGTGTTTTGGAAGGCGGAATGACCAAGGAAGACCAAAGGCGCGATGAGATATTTTTCAATGAAATTTTAGCCCAAGACGAAATTGACCGGCTTTATGACCCCAAAGCGTTCACCGGCTGGGCGCGCCACACCGCCAAAGGCAAAGAAAAAGTGAAAGAATTGAAGCGAGACAAAGACGGCACCATCCGCGAAAACCTAATTATCAAGGGCAACAACCTGCTGGTGCTTCATTCCCTCAAAAAACAATTCGCCGGCAAAATCAAACTCATCTACATCGACCCGCCGTACAACACCGGCGGTGAGGCAAATATTTTTTCCTATAACAATAATTTTAACCACTCTACATGGCTTACTTTTATTAAAAATCGGCTTGAAATTGCTAAAGATTTGATTAGGGAAGATGGATTTATTGCGATTACAATTGATCACGCGGAATTATTTTATTTGGGAACAATGATTGATGAAATTTTTGATAAAAAAAATCGATTGGGAATAATTAGTATAGTTATAAAACCAGAAGGAAGGCAATTTTCTAAATTTTTTTCAACTTCTAATGAATTTATGATTGTGTATGCGAAGAATATTGCAGTTGCGTATTTCCAAAATGTTATACTTGACCAAAAGAATAAAGAAAAATTTGATAGATTTGACGAGCTTGGCAATTACAAGGTAAGAAGATATTTGAATTATAATAATACCGAAATATCCGGAAGAGAAAATAATCCGGAAGGTTGGTATGCATTCTATGTTAATGAAAATATGGTAGTTTCGTTAGAAAAGAGTCCAAAATCAATTGAAATTTGGCCTGTGGATAAGGGAATAGAAAAATCTTGGCAAACAAATAGAGCTACGGCGCAGGGAAGAATAGATAACAATGATATAATTTGCGAAAAAAACAACAAAGGTCAGTTAGAAATATATCTTAAAGTACGCGAAAGTCAAAGATATTTAACACACTGGTTTGATAGCAAATATAATGCTACGCATCATGGAACTAAATTATTAGAGAAGATTATTGATAAAAATGATTTTAGTTATCCGAAATCTTTATTTTCTGTTTTGGATACATTAAAAATCATGACAGACAAAAATGATTTGGTATTAGATTTCTTTGCGGGAAGCGGAACAACGGGGCATGCGGTGTTGGAATTAAATAAAGAGGACGGCGGGAGTAGGCGAGTTATTCTTGTTGAGCAATTAGATGATCATATTAAAATTTGTAACGAAAGATTGCAAAAAGTTTTATCAAAAGAAAATATTGAAGATAATTTTGTTTATTGTGAGATGGCGAAGTTGAATGAGCGGGCGAAGGAGAGGATTTTGGCGGCAAAGAGTTTGGCGGAGTTGGAAGAGTTGTTTGATGAGCTGTATGAGCGGTATTTTTTGGATTACAATGTTGAGGTGAAAAATTTCAGGGAAAAAATTATCAAAGAGGAAGAGTTTAAAAAGTTGAAATTGAGGGAGCAGAAAAAATTGTTTGTGGAAATGCTGGATGCCAATCAGATGTATGTTAATTTCAGCGAGCGGGGGGATCAAAAATTCGGCTTGGCAAAAGATGACATCGCGTTGAGCGAAGAATTTTATCAAACAAAATGAACTATCAACCCGCCGGAAAAAATTTGGAATTGCAGGTCAAGGAAAAGGCCTATAACCACGGCATTGCCAAACCGCCGATTCCGGATTATATCGCGCAAAATTTGAAATATGATCTTTGGCCGTGGCAAAAAGAAGCTTTAGAGCTTTTTTTGACCAATGAGTTGGTGAGGCAAAAAGAAGGGCGGGCCGGCACCGGCCATTTTATGTTTAATATGGCCACTGGAAGCGGCAAAACCTTGCTGATGGCCGCGCTGATTTTGCATTGCTATAAAAGCGGATACCGGAATTTCATATTTTTTGTCAATCAAAACATTATTTTGGGCAAGGCCGGCGAGAATTTCGTCAACAAAAATCATCCCAAATATCTTTTTCGCCAAAATATCATTATAGGCGATAAAATCGTCAATATCCGCGAAGTGGAAAATTTTGACCGTGGCGGGGATATTCAAATAAAATTCACCTCCATTCACAAATTGCACAACGCGGTTTATCGGGCAAGGGAAAATTCAACCACTTTGGACGATTTGCAAAAGCGCGATTTGGTTTTGATCGGCGATGAGGCGCATCATTTAAACGCCGCCACCATCAGGCGCGGGCAAACTCGGCTTGACTTGCCGCAAGAATTGAAAGAAAACGCCCGCGCGCAGGATGTTGAAAAAAGCTGGGAGGACACTGTGGTTAACAAAATTTTAAACCGAGAAAACAAAAATTCGGGCGCCAACAAAAATATTTTGCTGGAATTCACCGCCACAATTCCGCAAAACGAAGAAGTTTTGAGAAAGTATGAAAATAAAGTCATTTATGAATTCAATCTGGCGGATTTTTTAAACGCTGGCTACACCAAAGAAATCAATTTGGTTTCCACTTCGTTGGCAAAGAAAGAAAAAATTTTGCTGGCATTGCTTTTTAATTGGTATCGCCACCAAATCGCGTTGAAAAACAGCATTGCCAACTTCAAGCCGGTGATTTTGTTTCGGAGCAAGTTTATTGAAGATTCAAAAAACGATTACCGCGAATTTTTGGAAACGGTTGGCAAGATTTCGCCGGCAGATTTTGGATTTTTAAAAAAAATCAACGATAAAATAAAAACCGACCGCGGGGAAGAGATTAAAATTTACGAACAGGGCAACAGCCGGATTTTGCAAATGCTGGCACACATCAAAAGCGAAAAAATAAATTTTGGCAAAATAATCAAATATATTAAAGATGAATTTTGCCAACGGAACTGCATTATCACGAATTCAAAGAATAACCAGGCGTTAAACAAGGAAAAAACCGACGAAGATCAAGAGCGATTGTTAAATAGCTTGGAAGACAAAAACAATCATATTCGCGCGATTTTTACGGTGAAGCGGCTCACCGAAGGGTGGGATGTGCTTAATTTGTTTGATATTGTGCGGCTTTATTCCGGACGCGACGAGAGCGGCCAGAGCGGCAAAAGGACTGCGGGGCAGGCGACCATTCAAGAAGTGCAGTTAATCGGGCGGGGAGTCCGCTATTTTCCGTTTTCTTTGGACGGACGCGAAAAAAACCGGCGTAAATTTGACGACGATCTTGCCAACCCGTTGCGGGTTTTGGAGGAATTTTATTACCACAGCGATGACGACGCGCGCTATTTGGACGAATTAAAGCGGGAATTGAAAAATAAAGGATATATTCGGGATAATCATATTTTGAAAATTTTTTCGCTTAAAAATGAATTCAAAAAAACCGAATTTTTTAAAGAAGTGAAAATTTGGAAAAATGAAAAAATTGACAATCCCCGGAAGCGCAAGCAGAGTTTAGCGGATTTGAGAAAAGATTTTATTTTGGAATACAAGATCAAGGAATTAACGATGAGAGAGCAAAAAGTTTTATTGGATAAGAGTGACGATGAAATTTTGTCGCAAACATCCTATGGCGATAAAAAAACAATAAGTAAAACTCTCAAAGATTTTGAAAAACACATCATTGCCAAGGCGATTAACATAAAAGGCGCCAAAGATTTGTCGCTTTTGCGCTTTTGTAATTTGCGCGAGGAGTTAAATATTAGCGGGGTTGATGAATTGGCAAGCTCGCAATTTGCCGGAGATTTTAGAATAGACATCATTACCCCATCCGAGATGAATGGACTGAATGATATTTCCAGCAGAGAAAAATTAGAAATAATGCTGGAATTTTTTGATAAATTTATTGCTGGTTTGAAAGAGATTATTAATCCTTACTTGGGCGCGCAAGAGTTTAAGCCTTTTTCATTTGCGGAATTATTTGGCGCACCGAAAGAAAAGAGCGTAATTATCAACACGGAAAGCCAGAGCTTGGAGGCGGAGCTTTTAAAAAATGAATGGTATGTGTTGGACGCTTTTAACGGAACTGGCGAGGAAAGGGAGTTGCTGGAATTCTTGAAAAACAAAATCGGCAATTTAAAGCAAAAATATAATGAGGTTTATTTATTGCGCAACGAAGAAGTTTATAAAATTTACGATTTTAAGCAAGGTCGCGGGTTTGAACCGGATTTTATCCTATTTTTAAAGGGTAAAACCGGCAATCTATACTACCAAATTTTTATTGAGCCGAAAGGTGATCAATTCGTTTCTGAAAATGGTGGTTTTGACGGAGGTAAAGAGGGGTGGAAGGAGGAATTTTTAAAAGAAATTAGTAAAAAATATGGCAGTGGCGATTTGTTGAAAGCGGAAAATAAAAAATACAAATTGATTGGCCTGCCGCTGTTTAACCGTGGAATTTTAGAAAATTTTGATAAAGTTTTTGGTGAAAGTTTATTACAATAATTTTAAAGCGAAAGCGGATTATTGATGGGGTGTTTCGCCCCGCAGTAGAAATTCGGCGCGCCATGGCGCAACCAAGAAAGCCGAATTTACACTGCGGGGCATACCCGAAAGGTGGAATGGATTTTGAGCTTATGGGGCGTAAAGGTTGGAATTTTTTCAAAAGTTTGCATAGGTGACACCTATGCAAACTTTTTTTGGCGGGCGGGCGGGGTTTTGGCGGGGGCATATTTTGATTGCGCGTGCTTTGTGATTTATAATGAATTTGCGGCGGGTGAAACCTTGAAATTAAATAAATTGCGGTAAGGCGGAAATATGGCAAGGTTTTGCCTTGACCTAGTTTGGTCAAGGTGAAACCTTGCCATGTTGAGTTTTAATTTGGGGGTGATAAAAGGGGCGGGATGTGGTAGAATGGATAATCGGGGAAATGACCAATAAATTTTGTTTATGAAAACTTTAAAGGAGGGGAATTTTAAAAATAAAATTGTGCTGGTGCGATGCGATTTCAATGTTGCCATTGATAATCATGGCGAGATTGCCGATGATTTTCGCATTGTCAAAGCACTGCCCACGATCAAATTTTTGCGCGAGAATAAAGCGGCTGTGGTGCTGATGAGCCATTTGGAAAAAGACGGCAAGCCAATGAGCTTGGCGCCGGTTGCCAAGCGTCTGGAAAAATTGCTGGCCCAAAAAATAAAATTTTTCGGCGATTGGCCGGGGAAAAAATTTGACAAGGAAATCAAAAAATTGAAATTCGGCGAAATCGCTTTGTTGGAAAATTTACGTTTCAACGCTGGAGAAAAGAAAAACAGCGCGGAATTTGCCAAACAGATTGCGGCAATGGGGGATTGCTATGTCAACGAGGCGTTTTCGGCTTCCCATCGCGAACACGCGTCAATTGCCGGCGTCCCGCGATATTTGCCTTCTTTTGCCGGACTGCTTTTCGCGCAGGAGATTGACAATTTGCAAAAAATTTTGAAAAACCCAAAACGGCCGTTCACCGTGATTATCGGCGGGGCGAAAGCCGATGCCAAATGCCGGGCGCTGGCCAATATCGAAAAAATCGCGGATCATATTTTAATCGGTTCAAAAATCGGCGCAATGCTTCTGGCTCACAAGCGCCAGCTGGCCGGCTGTGTTCCGCTATCCGATGATTCGATAATCCGCGCGATTGATCTAACCAGCTCCAAACTGCATCTTCCGATAGACGGAGTTTTGGCGTTAAAAGACATTTCCGAAGGATATTTGCGCACCGCGGCAATCGGCGCAATGCGCTGCGAGGAAAATATTTACGATATCGGTCCGGAAACCGCCAAATTTTTTGCCGAAATTATCAAAGATTCCAAAACGATATTTTTTGCCGGGCCGATGGGGATGTTTGAAAAAGAAAAATTTTCACATGGAACATACGCGATGCTGGAAGCGATTTCGCGGGCGCACGGCGCCTATTGCGTTGCCGGAGGCGGGCAGACGCTGGAAGCGATCCGCCGGCGCAACGCGCAAAAATATTTTAACTTTTTATCCACCGGGGGCAGCGCTTTGTTGGAATATCTGGCCGGAAACATTTTGCCCGGGGTCGCGGCTTTGAATGAAAGTGAAAATTCGGCGAAAAAATCTTCAATAATCGCGCCGCCAAAACCAAAAAGAAATGAATAACGCAAAAATTAAAAATCTAAAACAAGCCGCCGAAAGAATCAAAAAAGCGGTTGAAAATAAAGAAAAAATTATTGTTTACGGCGATGCGGATTTGGATGGAGTGAGCGCGTCCATTATGCTGGGTGAAATCATCAAAAACGCCGGCGGTAATCCGGCGGCGTATTATTTTCCCAATCGCGAAAAAGAAGGCTATGGAATAACGCCGGCGGCAATCAAAAAACTCGCGCCTTTTTCGCCGGCGCTTTTAATTGCCGTTGATTTGGGCATTGGCAATTTCAAAGAAGTTAAATTGGCGCGCGCGGCGGGATTTGGCACCGTTATCATCGATCATCACGAAATTTTGGGCGGCGTACCGGAAGCCGATATTGTCGTTGATCCCAAACAGCCGGGCGACGAATATCCCTTTAAATTTTTTTCCGCGGCGGGATTGGTTTTTAAGCTGGCCGAGGAATTTTTCGGCAGTGGCTTTTATGGCAATTTGCGCCAGAGCTTTGCCGAATTGGCGGCGCTGGCGACAATCGCCGATATGATGCCGCGCGAAAGCGACAATGTTGATATCATTAGCGAAGGCTTGTCGGCGTTAAAGCAAACTTTTCGGCCGGGATTGCGCGCTTTTTTTGATACCGACGCTTTTTTTGAGAATGATTCGCGCAATTTCAACAGCCGCCTCAACAAAATTATCGCGGTTTTGAACGTGCGCGATTTTCGCGATAACGCGCCGGCGTCGTTTAAGCTTTTAACCACCGATTCTTTGAATGAGGCGCATCAACTAATTCGCGAGTTTTTGGAAATCAACAGATTGCGGCGGGCAAAAATCGGCGGAATTGTGGACGAAATCAAAACCCGCGTCGCGCGAAAGAGCGAGTCGCTGATTTTTGAAGGCGATAAAAATTGGGAAACAAACCTTTTGGGCACGGCGGCATCAATTTTGAGCGTTGAACAAAAAAAACCCACATTTCTTTACAAAGAATTGAACGGAGAAAGCTTAGGCGCGGTGCGCAGCATCGACGGCGTTGACAGCGTGGCGCTGATGAAAAATTGCGCCGACCTGTTAATCACTTTCGGCGGCCACCCCAAAGCCAGCGGCTTTCGCGCCAAAACCGAAAACCTGCAAAAATTCAAAGAGTGCCTGGTGAAAGCGCTGAAAAGCGATTATGGTATTAAATCTTGACAATTTGAGGTTTTGATTGTTAAAATGTGGATGGACGGAATGCCCAAGCCGGCAAGACGATCGCCCTGCGAAGCTTTAGCGTAGCAGGGAGGAAAGTCCGAACACTCTTCTGCGTAGCTTTAGCGAAGCAGAAAAAGGGTAGAGGGTAATTCCCTTCAATCGCGAGATAGAGGTGCGAACAGTGACGGTTTTTCTTGAAAAAGAAAAACCGCCCTCCGTAGCTTTAGCGAAGGAGGGCGAATCCTCATTGCAAATTGGGGAGTGAAACGGCTAAATCCTTACCCGGGTGCAAGAACAAGCCCCGCCTTGGCGGGGTAAAAAGTGGTTCGCTACAGGCGGCAAGCAATTGCCGTCGCAGATAAATGATCGTCTCGCCCTGCCGAATCCGGCAGGGAAAGACAGAATTCGGCTTATTGCCGGCTTGGGCATTCCGTCCAATTTTACGAATTTTGCAAGGTTTTGCCTTGCAAGCTTGCAAGGCAAAACCTTGCAAAATTTATGTTCAGTCATTTTTTAAACGGGGGATTGATCAATTCGCAAAGCAAGGGGATCGCGGTGCCGGCACTGATATTGGCGGTGTCGTCGATTGCCAGCCGGCTGTTGGGAATTTTGCGCGATTGGCTTTTGGCCAATCGTTTTGGCGCCGGAGAGCAATTGGATGTTTATTACGCGGCGTTTCGCGTGCCGGATTTTATTTATAACATTTTGATTTTTGGCGGCATCACGGTGGCGTTTTTGCCGCTGTTTTCGGATTATTACGCCAGCGATAAAAAAAGCGCTTGGCGCTTTGCCAATAACACGTTGAATGTTTTTTTCGCTTTGCTGGCGCTTTTGAGCGCGGCTCTTTTTATTTTCACGCCGCAATTGATGGGTTATATCGCGCCCGGATTTTCGCCCGATCAAACCGCCAGCGCTGTGTTTTTGACTCGCTTGTTATTTGTGAGCCCCATAATTTTTGGCGTTGCTTCCATTTTTTCGGGAATTTTGCAATATTTCAAAAAGTTTTTGGCATATAGCATGGGCGCGCTTTTATATAATATCGGCATTATTGCCGGAATTGTTTTTCTCGCGCCGTCGCTGGGCATCACCGGCGTGGCTGTTGGCGTTATTATCGGCGCGCTTTTGTATTGGGGAATTCAAATTTTTCCGGCGTTTGCCTGCGGCTTTTCGTGGCGGCCGATTTTTAATTTGCGCGAGGCGTCGCTGGGCAGTATTTTCAAGTTGATGCTGCCGCGCACTATCGGAGTTGCCGCCAATCAAATCAATTTGATCGTGCCCACGATTATCGGTTCCACTTTGGCGGCGGGATCCATCGCGGTTTTTAATCTTTCCAATAATATTTATTCTTTGCCGGCCGGAATTATCGGTGTCGCTTTTGCCACGGCCGCGTTTTCGGAATTTGCCAAATACGCGGCGGCGGGCCGGTTTGACCAATTGGCGCAAAAATTTTCTTCGGCTTATCGCCAAATCGGTTATTTGGCGGTGCCGGCGGCGATTTTGATTTTTATTTTGCGCGATCCGATTGTCGGCTTTTTATATTATCACGGCGAATTCACCCTTGAAGCGGCGCGATTGACCGCGGCTTCTTTGGGGATATTTTGTTTGGGGGTTTATTTTGCTTCAATGATGCCGGTGATGTTTCGCCTGTTTTTTTCTTTGCGCGACACCGCGTCTCCCACGCTTACCACGGTGGTTTCCGTTGCCGCCAACATTTTGATGAATTATTGGTTTGTGGGATTACTGCTTGAAAAAAACGGACTTTCCGCGTTTATCCGATCTGTTTTTGATTTGCGCGCGGTTGGCGATATCGCGGTTTTGGGATTGCCTCTGGCTTATGTTGTTGCCAATGCCCTGCAATTCGCACTGCTTTGGTTTTTGCTTTCAAGAAAGAAAATACCTTTGACGCAAATTAAAGAAATTGTTTCATCGTTCTTTAAATCATCTGCCGCTGGTATTTTTATGGCGGTTGCGGTATATTCAACGATTGGCATGCTCGCGCGCGATCAATTTGGCGGAGATCTTTTGGCGCTGGCGCTTGGCGGAATTATTGCCGCTGCCGCCTATTTTGGCGCCACGGCCTTGTTGCGCTCTCCGGAAATTGTGATTGTCGCGCGATTGTTGGAAAAAAAATGGAACAAAATAAATCAAAAATCGAACAAAAATCAAAAATAAGGAATTTTGTGATTATCAGCCATGTGGATCACGGGAAATCGACGCTTGCCGATCGCTTTTTGGAATTAACCGGCACGGTCTTGAAAGAAAAAATGGGAACGCAGCATCTGGATATGATGGATTTGGAAAAAGAAAGGGGGATAACCATTAAAATGCAGCCGGTGCGCATGGAATACAAAGGACATATTCTCAATTTGATCGACACGCCCGGTCATGTTGACTTTGGCTATGAAGTGAGCCGCAGTTTGGAAGCGGTTGAAGGCGCGATTCTTTTGGTGGATGCCGCGCAGGGGATACAGGCGCAAACTTTGGCAAATCTGGAATTGGCCAAAAAACAAAATTTGAAGATTATTCCGGCAATAAACAAGATTGATCTGCCTTGCGTTTCGGTTGACGAGGCAAAACTTGATTTGGCATCTTTGCTTGATGTGCCGGCAGAAGAGATATTTGCCATTTCGGCCAAAACCGGCGTTGGAACGCGGGATTTGCTTGACGAAGTGATCGTCTCGGTTCCGCCGCCGGCAGGCGAATCGGATAAGCCGTTGCGGGCGCTGGTTTTTGATTCGGATTACGACTCCTATCAGGGCGTTATCGCTTATGTGCGAATTATTGACGGCAAGGTACTGCCTAATGATAAATTATTTTTGATACAAAACAAAGTTCATGCCGCGGCCAAAGAAACCGGAATTTTTTTGCCGCAAATGCAAAAAACCGAAGGTTTGTTTTGCGGACAGATCGGCTATGTTGCCACCGGCATCAAAGATCCCGAAAAAGTGCGGGTGGGGGAAACCGTGACTTTGACATCGGCGTATAATGAAAAAACAAAAACTTTTTTGGTCCGGCCCTTGCCCGGCTATGACGAACCCAAGCCGATGATTTTTGCTTCGGTGTATCCCGAAAGTCCGGAGGATTTTGACACGTTGAAAGTGGCGTTATCCAAACTGAAACTGAATGATTCGGCATTTGTTTTTGAGCCGGAAATGAAGGAATTTTTGGGGCGGGGATATCGTTGCGGATTTTTGGGAACACTGCATGCCGAAATTGTTTGCGAGCGGCTGGCGCGCGAATTTGATTTGGATTTGATTATTTCTTCGCCGTCGGTGATTTATAAAATAATCAACGGCAAGGGCGAAGAAAAAATGATCTATACCACCTCGGATTGGCCGGACGCGACATCGATTAAGCAAAGCTTTGAGCCGTGGGTGAATGCCGAAATCGTTACGCCGATTGATTATTTGGGAGCAATATCTGACCTAACCAAGGAATATGGCGCCATTTACGTCAATACCGATTATGTGGGCAATGAAAAGCTTTTGCTGTCTTACCAGATGCCTTTGCGCAAAATTATCAGCGGATTTTATGATGCGTTAAAAAGCGCCAGCCAGGGATATGCCTCAATGAATTACGAACTTTTGGAATATCGGCCGGCGGATTTGGTGAAAATGGATATTTTGATTGCCGGCAAAAAAGAAGAAGCGTTTTCAAGAATTGTGCCCGCGTCCGAGGCAATGCTTGATGGCCGCAAAATTGCCGCCAAACTCAAGGAAAAACTGCCGCCGCAAATGTTTGCCCTGCCCATACAGGCGATTTTGGGCGGCAAAATAATCGCGCGCGAAACATTGGGCGCCAAGCGCCGCGACGTGACCGCGCCGCTCTACGGAGGCGACGTGACGCGAAAAAACAAGCTTCTAAAGAAGCAAAAAGCGGGAAAGAAAAAACTGGCCGGCCGCGGCCAGATGAGGATTCCCTCCCGCGTGTTTATGGAAATGTTTAAAGTCGGCTGACGCCGTAAATCCCAATTTCCAATAACCAATTTCCAATAAAATCCAAATTTCGAAATTTAAAAATAAAAACCCGCAATTGCGCGGGTTTTGGAAAACGAAAAACGACGAAATATTCGTCGTTTTTCGTTCAAAAACAAGAAGAGCTGTAAGTATAAGTATGCGAGTTTTTAGAACAGGCCGACGGCGACAAGGGAAAGCACGGTGCTCAACGCCACAAAAATAATCATTACTTTCCACACGGCTTGGAATAATTTTTTGGATTTCATATTTATGCTGTATTTATGGTAGAATAACTATTGCTTTGTTGAATTCTATATATATTCGTTATCGTTTATTTTTTGTTTCCCGTCAAGCTTGAAAGTTTAAAATTTAAAGCGAAAAACTCAAAACAAAATAACATACTTGCTTTCAGCTTTACGCTTTCAGCTTTACGCTTTTGTTGTGGCTGTTAAAATTCCAAAAAAGAAAAGGAAAAATTCTTTGCGCTCCAAATTGGCCGCCGCGCTTTTGGGGATGGGCGTGTTGGCGCTGATCGCGTTTTTGGCCATGTGCAACTGGCAGATATATCAAAATCGCGCCAAAATAAACGCGGAAATTGAAAAAAAGCGGGAACAACTGCAAGTTTTGCAAGAACAGCGCGAAACGTTAAAGGCGGGGTTGCGAGCCGCCTCGGGGGAAAGCTTTCAAGAAGAGAAAATGCGCGAACAGGGATATAAAAAGCCCGGAGAAGAGGTGATTGCCATCTTGCGGGACCGGCCGATTGATGCTACAAACCAAACAGGAGAAATTTCGCCAAACGGCTTTTGGGCAAATTTTTGGCAAAAAATAAAAAACATCAAATAGAAGTCAAAAGGCAAAAGTATAAGTGAAAAGTTGAAAAGTTCTAGATTTTAATTTTTAGATTTTGGATTTATTTGGTAATTGGATTTTGGAAATTGCGCGTAAGCGTCTTGCGGGTGTCGTATAACGGCTATTATGCAACCTTCCCAAGGTTGAAACGAGGGTTCGACTCCCTTCACCCGCTCAAATTTAAAAAGCCCGCAACGGGCTTTTTAAATTTGAGCGAACCTTGCGTAGCTTTAGCGAAGAAGGACGGTCATTTTATAAAAAATCTGGTGAGGGTTGACCTCACCAGATTTTTTTAACTTCTTGCCGCGTGCATTTATTCTCCCTTTGGAAAATGGAAGCTTGTCCTGAAGCATTTTGCCGAATGGATGCCCGCAGGGGAAGGGATTTGAAATTCAAAATCCTCCGGCGCGATTACGCGCCACATCCTTTACAAAAGGAGGAATAAGTACAAAATGCAATACTCAGTGAGGAGTCGTTTTTTGATTGACAGAAATTTATATTGTTGTAGATTGACCCTAACAATTGCGGGAGGTTCGACTGATGGATGATGTAGATTGGTGCAAATATATTGGGCGGACAACTTATGGCAATATAGTGTCCATGGAAACAAAGGTGGTGCCAGGATGCAATATTCCGATAGAGGCGCGCGATTTTTTTGCCGAGGCGGTAATGGCTATTCCCATAAAAGGTTTTAACATTGCCGGCCGAGTCGGCGATATTGAGGATAGCACTTTTATTGTCGCGCCAGAGATACTGAAGATTGTTGGCCCGGAAAATTCGATTTGTGTGGTATTCAAAACGAGAGGAGGGCGACAATTACTTGCGCACCCTGATAACCCCGCAGTGATCTTGGCGACAGACAGTGTTGTTGAGATCGTAAAGGGAGAAAACGAAATGCCACTGGATTTTCGCCTTGGTATTTATGAGGCGTTGGTGGTTATGAAGTAGTTGTGGCGGATTAATGTTTGATTCGCCCTCTTTTTTTAAAAAATATTTAAAAAATTCGGGAAATGGGTTAAATTGGAGGTGGGAATAGCGTAAGAATAAAATAACAAAATAAAAATATGACGGGATTAAAACAAATATACAAATGTTCGGTTTGCGGCAATGTGGTTGAGGTGTTGCATACTGGCGCGGGCGAGCTGGTTTGTTGCGGCAAGCCAATGGATTTGATGGCGGGCAAAACCGCCGACGAGGGGGTTGAAAAGCACTTGCCGGTAATTGAAGAGCTGGCGGCAAATGTTTGCCGGGGCAAGGACGGGGTGAAAATCAAAGTGGGGGAGCAGGCGCATCCGATGACCGAAGAGCACCATATTGAATGGATAGAGATTATCACTGCCGACGGCAAAGCCGGCAAGAAGTTTTTAAATCCCGGCGACTTGCCGGAGGCGGACTTTTATACCCGGATGGGCGTTGTTGCCGCGCGTGCCTACTGCAATATCCACGGCCTGTGGGAATTAAAACTTGCTTCATAGTTGATTCAATTTTTACCAAAAAAGCTCCCCAAAAGGGCTTTTGGTGCAGATGTTGTATTGATAATTTTTGGGTTTGTTGTTAATCTTAAATAATCATAACCGTTAAAAATATGGTTGATAAAATTACAAAAAAAATAGGAGAAAACAAGATTGGGAAAAAGAAATTTACATGGGCTGATTTCGACAGAAGGGAGTTTTATAAAGAAACCGCAGCGATTAGAGATATATTTATCAAAAAAGAAAGAGAAAAATATGGAAACAGCGTTTGTAAATATGGCGAATCCGTTTAAAGATGGATTCGCTCTTTTGGATACGAATATTCTTTCCTCTATCGTTAAATCCAAAAAAATTTCAAATTTTGGCAAGATTTTAGATTATTTAGAAAATTTGAATTGCGAGATTACGATTTTCAATTCAACAGAGTTCGAATTTGTTGGCTATTCAAACAATTATTCGGATTATATAAAATTTGATGAATGGATTAATAAATTCAATATTTTAGATATCAAAAATGATGATATTAAACTAGCCTCATTTTTGTCTTCTTTATACAAATATCGTTCCCGTGAGATAAGCCCAAAACAAATTTCTTTTTGTGATTGTTTAAATGCCGCACAGATTATTAAATACCAAGGCAGATTGCCTTTGGTCACAAGCGATATTTATGATTATCCTTTGTTTCTTTTTGATATTGTCAAAACAATGATTATTGATGATAATGGGAAGGCGGTGTTTGTCGGCGTTATTGCCTGTAACGAAAATAAATGGATTTCTTTAAAAGAAAAATTTGAAAAAAGCGGACACCCGAATATGCCCAATAAAAATTAAAACCGCAAGATGCGGTTTTAATTTTACCGACTATTGTAGGGTTTTCAACAGGGGCGGGAGGAGGTCTTTTTTGCGGGAGAGCATTCCTTTGAGGTAAAGATTGTTGTTGGCGGGGATTTTGCCGAAGGCTTTTTCAATGTGGGCGGGGTTGCCGGCGACGAGAATTTCGGAGCCGCAGTTGATGATGTCGGTGGCCATCAGGGCGATGAATTCCAAATTGTTGGCGGCGCGGATTTTTTCCATTTCGGCTTTGATTTCATTTTGGCGGGCGCGCGCTTCGGCAAGATCCACGACTTCAATCTGCCCCACGCCGAATTTTTTGCCTTGCGCTTCAAAAATTTTGTAGTCGGAATTGACGATTTGATTGGCAGTCATTTTTTTCAATGACGCTTTTTGTTTTTTGATTTCAATGCCGAATTTTTTAATTTCTTTGACACCGGCAATTTTTGCCAGCGCTTTGGCGATTTTGATGTCTTCGGGAGTGCAAGTGGGGGATTTGAAAACCACGGTGTCGGATAAAATCGCCGAAAGCAAAATACCGGCCAGCGGTTTGGCGATTTTGAATTTGTTTTGCGTCATTATTTTGCCAACAATGGTGGCCGTTGACCCCAGCGGTTCGGTGCGGAATTTTATGGGCTGGCCATATTCAAAACAAATTTTGTGATGGTCAAGCACTTCAACGATTTTTGCTTCATCGGCGCTGTCGGGCATTTGGCTTTTTTCATTGTGATCCACCAAAACCAAATTTTTGCCGGCGGCGCTTGCCAGTTTTTTTGGCTTTGCGACTTTAAAATAATTTAAAACAAATTTTGTTTCGGGGTTTAACTCGCCGCAAACCGCGGCGGACGCGTCAAGCCTTTGCTTTTTTTGCAGATATTCGGCATAGGCGATTGCCGAACAGACGGTGTCGGTGTCGGGCGATTTGTGTCCAATAACATAAATAGTGTTTTTTGCCATAAAGAGTTTCAATTAGGATGGTTCTATATTAGAATAAAGAAACGCCGTTGTAAAATTACGATAAATTTTGCAACAAGTTTTCATTTGTCAATTTTCAGTTTTCATTGAATTTTCAATGCCGCAATGAGCCAAACGAAATTCAACATGTATTTTTGTTTGAAAGCTGATACATTGCGACATTCATTGAAAACTGGTAATTGAAAAATGAAAAATAAATTTTGTATACAAAATGGACACAATCAACTATTTGATTTTGGGTTTATTGCAGGGGGTGTTTGAATGGGTGCCCATATCTTCGGAGGGCGTGGTGGCGGTGGCGGCAAAATATCTGCAAGCAAGCCAAAATCCCGTGGATATGGCGCTGTTTTTGCACAGCGGCACTCTGTTGGCGGCGCTTTGGTATTACCGCCGCGATTGGCAAAATGTTTTATTGTTAAAAGATCGGCCACTGATTAAATTTTTGGCCATCACCGCGCTGGTTTCCTTGCCGCTGGGGTTTGCCGTGAGCCGTTTTGCCGCGCGGGCGGCGATGGGCGCGGGATTGCTGGCGTTGACGGGCATCGGGCTGCTGTTTACCGCCTGGTTTCAAACAAAAAAAATCAGGTTGAATTTGGGGCAAAACAAACTGGCGGCAATCGCAGGCATATTGCAGGGATTTGCGGCAATTCCCGGATTTTCAAGATCGGGATCCACAATCTTTGGCTTGTCGCTGGGCGGTTTGCCGCCGGAGAAAATTTTGCGCCTTTCCTATTTAATGTCGGTGCCGGCAGTAGCCGCCTCCACCGCCTATTTTGTTTTGTTTGAGGCCGAACAGTTTTCTTTGGCGATGTGGCCGGCACTGGCAACCAGCTTTGCCGCCGGCATTTTAACGCTTGATCTTTTGACCAAATTCGTCTCAAAAATCAACTTTGCCAAATTCGCCCTGGCATTCTCCTTGCTGTGTTTTTCCGGCGCCGCTGTAGAAATTTTGATAAAATAAAGCCGGGCTTCTCTTGACTTATTATTTTGGCTCAATTACTCTATATTAAGATAATAATTTTCGCTTAAAGGTCGTTTAATTTTTTTTGCGGAAAAATAAGAGTTCTATTTTAGCGATAATTAATAACAAATAAATAAAAATATGGCGATGACAGGGTATTGCGTCAAATGTAAAGCCAAAGACCGGGAAATGAAAAACGTTAAAATTGTAGAAATGAAAGGAAAGGGCGATGTGGTGCGTAAAGCTGCCACCGGAGAATGCGCGGTCTGCGGCACGAAGATGTATAAAATTCTTCCCAAGGATTTTGACGAAAAAGCTTTTGACGAAGAAAACGCGGGATAGATCCAACGTTTTAATGATTTTTGAAAGCGCGGACATCAAGTCCGCGCTTTTGTGTTAAAATAAAATAAGCTGTGCGAATGTGCAAGGTGCGAATGTGCAAGGTTTCACCTTGCAAGCTTGCAAGGTGAAACCTTGCACATTCGCTTGATATGCCAATGGAAACAAAAGATAACAAGGCGAAGCAGTGGTTTAGGCGGGCGGTTTTGGGATTGGCGTGCGCCAATTTTTTTATTTGGCTGGCAATTGCCGATGCCGCGGCGCGCGGGGATGTCGAGGTTTGGTTTTTTGATATCGGGCAGGGGGACGCGGCCTTTATTCAATCTCCGGAGGGCGTGCAAATTATAATTGACGGCGGCCCCGGCCAAGCGATATTGGAAAAATTACCCAAAGCGATGCCGTTCTATGACCGCCAAATTGATTGGATGATTCTGTCCCATCCGGACAGCGATCATTTGGCGGGATTGCTGGCGGTGCTGCAAAATTATCAAGTGGACAATATAATTTGGTCGGGAATCGGCAAAGACACGTCCGAGTGCCGCAAGTGGGAAGAACTGATTGCCGCCGAGGGCGCCAATATTTTTGAGGTTTTGGCGGGCGATAAATTCAATCTTGGGCGGAGCGATCTTTCGGTTGAGATTTTATCTCCCGAGAGCGGCGATGAAAATTCGGCAAAAGATTCAAATAATCTTTCGGTGGCGGCGAGAGTGGTTTATGGGGATTTTTCTTCTCTTTTTGCCGGCGATATCGACAGCAAAGAAGAGCAAAAAATTTTGGATAAAAACCCCGGACTGCGCGCCGGTGTTTTGAAAATAGCGCACCACGGAAGCAAATATTCGGCAAACGATGAATTCGCCGCCGGTTTGATGGCGGCGGCCGCGGTGATTTCGTGCGGGGAAAATAACGCCTACGGGCATCCGCATCAAGAGGTGTTGGATTTATTGGAAAAATATGATATTAAAACATTGAGAACCGATATAAACGGCGACATTGTCTTTCGCACGGACGGAGAACGGATTTTTGTGCGAACACAAAAATAATTATCAATTATCAGTTTTCATTTTTCATTGAATTTTCAATGTTTCAACGAATCAAACAAGACGCAAAACGCGGCATTTTGTTTGTTCGCTGGAAGCGGATGCGCCTTGAGCGCAAAAATTGATACATTGTAACATTCATTGAAAATTGGTAATTGAAAATTGAAAATTGTATTTATGGATTTTGATATTTTTAAAACAAAAGTTGAGGGAAGGGGCCAAAAATTCAATTTAACCGATCCCGAAGAGAGAAAAAATTATTTTTATTATAAAGCCGGCGAGGAGATTGAAAAATTGAAGGACTATATCAAGGATAACACGTTTATCGTTTATCTTTTGGGCAAGAAGAACTCCGGCAAGGGGACATATTCCAAAATGCTGGCCGAATTATTGGGTGCCGACACGCTGGATCACTTTTCCGTGGGGGATATGATTCGCGCGATTTCCAAAGAGATAAAAGATCCGGCAAAAAAAATCGAGCTGAAAACATATCTCAAAAAAAATTATCGCGGCTGGATTCCGCTGGAAAATTTGATCGCCGCGATTGAGGGGCGCGACACCAAAACGCTTTTGCCCACCGAGCTGATTTTGGCGCTGGTTAAGCGCGAAATCGCCAAACATTCCAAAAAGACTCTTTTCATTGACGGGTTTCCCCGCGATATGGACCAGGTTTCTTATTCGCTGTTTTTCCGCGATTTGGTGGGCTTTCGCGATGACGCCGACGTAATGGCGTTTATCGACGTGCCCACGAGCGTGATTGAGGAGCGCATCAAATACCGCCGGATTTGCCCCATTTGCAACACTTCGCGCAACACCAAGCTTTTTCCCACCGCGCAGGCCGGCTATGACGAAGCCGCCAAAGATTTTTATTTGATTTGCGACAACCCCGGGTGTTCGGGCAACGGACGCCAGAAGATGGTGCAAAAAGAAGGCGATGAATTGGGAATTGAGCCGATCAAAGAACGGTTGGAAATTGACCAAAAATTGATGGAAAAGGCGATGACTCTGCACGGCATTCCGCAAATATTTTTGCGCAACTCCATTCCCGCGGATGTTGCCAAAGATTATGTTGATGATTATGAATTGACGATGGCCTATGATTATGAATGGGATGCGGCAAGTAAAAAAGTGAAAATTAATGAAAAGCCATGGACGATTATTGACGACAACGGCAAAGAATCGGTGAGCCTTCAAGCCCCGGCGGTGGCCGTGTCGCTCATCAAGCAGCTGGTGAAAGCTTTGGGAATTTAAACATATAAACATATAAACATAAGTCCCGCGCCCGCGGGACTTTTTGCGGCTTGCGTTTTAGCGGGAGTTTGGTAGATTAAAATTACGATAATAAAAATTATGATAAAAAAATTAACCGCGGTTTATAAAAAATGCGGCAAATGGTATACCGGTTGGATTGCCGAAGTCCCAGGGGCGAATACTCAAGGAAAAACCTTGGAAGAAACAAAAGAAAATTTGCGAGAAGCTCTTACTCTGATTCTTGAGACCGACAAAAGCCTCGCCCGAGAATTAGCGCGGGATGAAATTGTGCGCGAATCAATATCGGTACCCGTAAATTAAAACAATGAAAAGAAAAGATTTATTAAAATATCTTTTCGCGAGCGGTTGTCTTTTAATGCGAGAGGGGGACAATCACAGCATATTTTTCAATCCGGAAACAAAATGCTACAGCGCGGTTCCGCGCCATTCGGAAATTAATCGATTTTTATCCAGAAAAATTTGCGATGATTTAAAAATTGCGCGTCCATACTGAAATTTGACAGGGGCGATGGGGGAGTTATAATGAAGATAGCCCTGTGGTCTAAAGTTTTCCAACACTTTTTTTAGGGGAGCCGGAAATGGTCCCCGCTCGCGGGCGAGGCCTTCGGCACCCACTTACATTCCAGGATTACTTTTTCCTCGCAGGGTTAACAAAAAAACGATTAAACAATCGTTTTTTTGTTTGCAGGTTTATTGACACAGAATAACTGTTATGTATACTATGGTTATATCATTAAAAAATATGAAAACAGTGATCAATATAAAAGCCGATAAAGAAGTGAAAATTGGCGCGCAAAAATTAGCCAAAGAATTGGGGTTGTCTTTGAGTGCGGTGGTTAATGCCTATTTGAAACAGTTTATCCGCGGCAGGGCGGTGCATTTTTCGGTGGCGCCGAAAATGTCGCCGGAGTTGGAAAAATTGCTGGGCAAAGTTGAATTTGACGTTAAACGCGGCCGAAATTTGTCGCCGGTGATGCGTTCGGAAAAGAACATTGATGATTATTTCAAAAATTTGTGAAAATAATATTCCACAATCACTTTGAGAAGCAGATTTTGAAATTAAAATTAGGCGAAAGACGGCGGTTGCGAGAAAGATTAAAAATTTTTTTGATCAATCCGTTTGACGCACGGCTGAATAACCACGCGCTGAAAGGCAAGTATACCGATTATCGCAGTATCAATATCGGCGGGGATTTGCGCGCGGTTTATAAACGGATGGGCGAGAATGAATGTGTTTTTACCGAGATTGGCACTCATAGCGAATTATATTCTTGAATGCCAAATAAAAAACACCCCAAGCAAAATCAAAGGGAGGTGTTTTTTTTGTTTGGCGTATCAATGTCGGAACGCCGGGAGTTGAACCCGGGTCTTACCCACCCCAAGGGCAAATACTACCGTTATACTACGCTCCGCTATATTAGTTTTCAATTATCAGTTTTCAGTTTTCATTGAATTTTCAATGCCACAATGAGTCAAACGAAATTCAACATGTATTTTTGTTTGAAAACTGATACATTGCGACATTCATTGAAAACTGAAAACTGAAAACTGATAATTTTTTAAATAACTGACCCGCGCGAGGCGGGCGTTTTTGATATCGCGCAAACATATCCGCGGTATTTATTTGACGCGGGGTTTGCGCAGGGTTCTGATGCATCGGCTGCAGGCGGTGATTTTGGTGCCGTCGGGCAAGGTGGTTGATTGCAGATTGGGCTGTTGTTTGCGCTTGGTCGTGGGATTAAACTTTGTCGCACGCAGGCGCACGCGGCGCCAAACCATCATTCCTTTTTTGCCGCATAGTTCGCAAATTTTTGACATAAAATCATTATTTAATCATATAATCATATAATCATTCAATCATATAATCATATAATCAATCGTTTAAAATCGGTTGTTTGTTGACAACAGGACAATCATAGGATATTTTTGGTGAATTGGCAAGAGCCGCGCCAAATGCTAAAATTAAAAAATAAAATTCTAATCTCTAAACCCTAAATCCTAAATAAATCCAAAATTAAAAATTTAAAAATAAAAACAAACTCAAGAGTATGCTAATGATAATATTTTAGTATTTGGATTTTGAGATTTGGATTTGTTTAGAATTTAGAAATTAGAATTTAGGATTTTAAGATTTTATGGAACTTCTTTTCACGCTTTTTTCAATTGTTGCTTTGATATTTTCCGTTGTGATTCATGAAGTGGCGCATGGATCGGCCGCCGCGGCGCAGGGGGATATGACCGCCAAATACGCCGGACGCCTCACTTTGAATCCTTTGAGGCACTTGGATTGGATGGGGTCGTTTTTCGTGCCGCTGATTCTGTGGGTTTCGGGCGCGCCTTTTCTTTTGGGCTGGGCAAAGCCGGTGCCGGTTAATCCGCTGAATTTTCGCGACAAGCGCTGGGGCGACGCCAAAGTGGCGGCCGCGGGCGCGGCGGCCAATTTGGCGCTGGCGATTGTTTTTGGGCTGGTGCTGCGTTTTTGGCCGGAAATTTCAAGCCCGTTTTCTTCGGCGTTTTATATGATGGCGCAGTCGGTGGTGGTTATCAATCTCGTTTTGGCGATTTTTAACTTGATTCCCATTCCGCCGCTGGACGGCTCGCACATATTGTTCGCGCTTTTGCCGCCGTCGCAAAATGAATTCAAAATGTTTTTGCAGCGCTACGGTCTCATATTCTTCTTGATCTTGGTTCTGTTTTTCTGGCGGATCATCTGGCCGATTTTGATGTTTTTGTATCAATTTATCGTGGGCGCGCCTTTATTGTAGAAAAAGGCTCGCAAATCATTTTAAAGAGATTGAAATTTTTTAAAATTTGCATAGGATTTGCCAGCACAGGTTTGTCTGTGTGAATTATATTTGCCAAGCGGGTTTTGTTTTTGCTATAATGAACTCATAGAATTTAGGCTATGACGCAACTAAAAAAACACTGGCAAAAATCGGGGAATTTAGCCAAATTTCTGGGCGCGTTTTTGGTGTTTTTGTGTTGCCTTGCCCTGCCAAAACCGGCAAGCGCGGGAGTTGTTGAAGATGCCCAAGATCTCTATGCGCGCTTCGCGCGCGGCAATGAAATTTTAATCCAACAAACCATCCCTCAACTTGCCGCGCAAACCCGCGCGGAACTGGCCGATGCCTGGCAAAGCGCCGCCTGCCTTTTCGGTTTTTGCGAAACCGAAAAACAAATTCCAAATCCCAAATTACAAACTCCAAACAACACCCAAATCCAAAACAACAATATCGGCGGCAATCAAAAAGAAAGCGGCAAAACTTTAGCAACCAATACCGGCGCAAATTTTCAAAAGGGTCCGACCCTTTTAGATTCCGCGCAAAAAGGGTCCGACCCTTTTGAGGCATTAATCGGCGGCCTAAAAAATACCGCGCGCGTGCTGGGGAGCACCGGCGCAAAGATTGCGGAGATGGGCAATGGCGCGGCCGCCGCCGGCGCAAGCGCTGTTTACGCGATCGGCGCGCAATCCTCCGCGGTTGCCGATGCCGCGGTTATGTCTCCCTTCCGAGTCGGCAAAGCGGCGGTTGATTTTTCCGATAACTTGGGCATTGGCACCAAGCGATTAGCCAATACTGCCGGCAAAAAAATCTCTCTTTCTGCCGGCGCACTCGCTCGAAGCTGGCGGGAGAACACCGACACACTCAAATTTATGGTTGGCGACAGTGCCGCCGTGATTGGCATTAACGCGTCAATTGTCGCTAATGAAACTGGCGCGGATTTGCGCTTTGCCGCGATTAAAACCGGACAATCGGCGGATCTCGCGCAAGCGAACCTGCTTTCTTTTTTCAGCGGCATATTCAATGGCGCGAAAGAAGGTTTGCGCGCGGGCGCGCGAAGCTGGCTTGGACTGGAAAATACGGCAACAAATGATAATTTTCAAAAGGGTCCGACCCTTTTAATGGTGTTCCTGCGGAAAAAGAAGTTCCGACTCAAGTTGTTCAAAATATTTATCCCGAGCAGGAGATACAAACCAAAGAAGTTCAAACCATCCGCACCCGAGAAAT
>Ga0265293_10001157_pt1 | contig 59198 bp, 53 predicted proteins | sample Munlanlewell138R_FD_192505 | JGI IMG/M metagenome (GOLD analysis project Ga0265293, IMG submission 192505) | Leachate microbial communities from a municipal landfill in Southern Ontario, Canada - Leachate well 138R | ecosystem: Engineered > Solid waste > Landfill > Unclassified | place: Canada...
AGAATTACTTCCTGCCGGGTGATCTCGAGCAGCAGATCGCGGCGTTCGTCGATCATTACAACCATCGCCGCTACCATGTGAGCCTCGGCAACCTCACACCCGCCGACGTCTACTTCGGCCGCGGCGACATCATCATGCTGGAAAGGGAAAGGGTCAAACGCGAAACCATCATACGGCGCCGCTTGCTTCATCGAGCAGCAGCCGCTTAAAATGACAAACCTCATGGACCAGAGCCTCCGTTAGTTCACCGCGCCAGTGGTCCCCAAAAACCTGACGACGGACATTCTAGGCTACACCGATCCAGCCCAGGGATCAGGGAGACAAGCAAGGCTCTGTCGCAAACTCAAAATCAACGATAGGGACGGCACAAAGAGCGCTCAGTTCTAGAGGGGCAGTTCATCTTCTCAGGCCACGGTTTCGTCCGCTCGGTGATCATGCTGTGCGTACGCTGGTATCTGGCTTCCAATATCAGCCTCCGCGACCTGCAAGAAACGGTGGCTGAGCGCGGCATCCGCCTCAAGGCCGCTGGATGTATCTGTACCGGGGCATCGAAAGTGCCGGCGATACGGTCGGATTTTTCTTCAGCGAGCATCGTGATCTGTTTGCTGCCAAACGCTTCATCCGTAAGGCATTGAAACATTATGGCCGGCCGAAGCGCTATATCATCGACGGCAGTCAGACGAACCGCTTGACCTGCTGCGGTTTTTCGGACACCAGGTTAAGCTAGCATAGCTTGTTTCTCGAACTCGACGGAGTTCAGATTGCCCAGTGTCGAGTGCCTTCGTCGAGGGTTGTAGAAGCACTTCATATAGTCGAACACATCTGTTCTAGCGTCATCCCTCGTCCTGTAGACCTTGCGGGCGGCACGCTCGGTCTTCAGCGACGAGAAGATGCACCGTCGGCGACCTGCTCTATCGCTCGCTTGAGGCTGAGGGGAGGCCAGCCGACCACCCGCTCAACCGCCATGTCATTGTGCCCCGTCTTGACGGCCGTCGCATCTCGCTCAGGACGCCGGCATCGGGTGGGCTACTCCACGAGCGTGCGCAGGTTCACCATGTCGTCGGTCACCGGGGGCCTTCCAGTGAGGTTGCACCTAGAACTGGGCGGAATAGTTTGGATTGGTTGCTATCGCGAACATTAGTGCGGCCCGGGGAGCTACCGTCGAGGCGAGGATGTGCTCGTGAAGCGCGTGTGCGCCGGCACCCGAGCAACCAAGACCGTCAAGTACCGGCTTGCCGAGGCAGGCGACTAGATTTCCATCGGAAACGCCCCCGCGCGAGGCCTCGTTCAAAGGAAGGTCGAGGCCGGCGGCCAGCGTCTTCGTCGCCTCGTAGAGGCGCTTGACCTCCTGTGAACGGGGAAAAGGCGGACGGTTGATACCGCCGGTCACCACCAGTTTCACATCCGGATCATGCGCGGTAAGCCTGAGAATATGCTTGGTCAGCCGCTCTGCATCGGCCTGCGTATCAGCTCGCATGTCGATTTCAGTCCAAGCAAATTCAGGCACGACATTCGGGCGCGTGCCGCCACCAATCGTTCCCGCATTGAACGTGGCATGCGCCTCGGTACGGGTCAGTTCTTCGATCGCTAGGACCTGCCGAGCGATCTCGCGGATAGCGCTACGTCCCTCGTGCAGGCTGCCACCAGCGTGGGCCGAAACACCCGTAGCTTCGAGCCGGAAGTTTGCCCAGCCTTTTCGCGCCGTAATCACCGTGCCGACCTCACCGAAGGACGGTTCGGGAACCATGATCATCGCAGCCTCACGGCCGAGTTCCGCGATGGTGTCGCGAGAGACGTCGGAGCCGATTTCCTCGTCGCCGTTGAGATAGACGATCACCGGGCGCGGTGGCACGATGCCTTCGCGGGCTAGTGTCAGCAAGGTCATCGCCGCCAGGCAGGAACCTGCCTTCATGTCAAAGATGCCGGGTCCGAAGATCTTGTCGCCCTCGATCCGGATGGGCCGCGCCGCCAGGGTCCCCGCTGCCCATACGGTATCGATATGCCCCATGAAAAGAAGCGGAGCCGAGTTCGACTGTACCGGGTCGTAGCGCAAGACAAGCTGGCCACCGCGCCCGTCGCGCGCCGGCAGGCGGGTACGCTTTACCGGCAAGCCCTCGAAAAGACCTTCGACATGATCGAGCAGGAGATCGATGAGATCGGGCCGTTCGGAAGGTGTCTCGTAGCTGACCCATGTCAGGATTTCGGCAACCAGCGCTTCGGTGTCGAACGCCGCGACTGCGCGTGAATTCTCGTTCATTGGATGGTCTCCTTCTGCCCATGGACAAGGCCGTAAATATCCCGAGCCTCGTCTCGCGTGATTATTCCGTCCTCAAGATCCCGCACCACGAATTCCCGATCGCGCTCCATCGGATCACCACAGCCGCCGCCGCCGGCAACGCGTATCTCGACAATATCTCCCTTGTGGAGGCGGAAGGTGCTGTGAGCCCCGAGCGCAATTCTCTCCTCGCCCCGCTCAATCACCAGAGAGGAGCGCTGGGCGTCGCGCCCCCCTTCACGGCCCAGCGGCGGCAGCCGGAAGCGGTCGGAATAGAGGCTGAGCGTCACATCGTCGGCAGTGATCCTGTACCGGCGGAAGATTCCCATGCCGCCGGTGTTCTTTCCGGCTCCGCCCGAGCCGAGGCACAGGCCGAAAGCATCCATACGGACATGATCGTAGATCTGCTCGATCGACTCGGTCGGCGTCAGGCGGCACGACGACAGGATATGATCGGTGGCGTTGATCGCATCGTAGCCGTTGGCCGCACCCCACCCGCCGCCGAGCACATCGAGGTGAATGCGCACCTTGCCGCCGTCAGCCGGCGCGTGCGTGAGAAAGAAACCGGTCGTTGCATTGTTGCCCTGCGCAGGGATGCGCGCCGGCACTGCCTGGCCCAGCGCATTGTGCACGGCGTCCAGTGCGCGACAGGAAGCGGTGGCGCGTGCCCGCACCGGTGCGCCGGGATTTGGGTTCAGGATCGACCCTTTCGGAAGGATGATCTCGAGCGGGCGGTTGCAGCCGTCATTCGCCGGCATTTCAGTATCCGCGAGGATGGAGCGCACGGCCGTGACGGCGGCTGCGACCGAAGAGGCCCAGGGCGAGTTGAACATGCTGCCGACTTGTCGGGCGGTGCCAGTGAAGTCGAGCTTGATGTTCTCGCCCTCGATCTCGACCGCAACGCGTATCTCGACCGGGGGGCCGTTAGCCTCCACACCGTCGCCATCGGTCAGCGCGCTGCCGTGCCATTTTCCGTCCGGCAATGCCGCGATGGCGGCGCGCATCCGGCGCTCGGAATAATTCAGCACCTCCTCCATAGCGGCGACCAGCACATCGGTGCCGTAACGCTCGGCCATCGAAACGACCCGTTGGGCTCCGAGGAAGTTTGCCGCGAACTGGGCGTCCATGTCGCCACGCCCGATTTCCGGTGTCCGGATGTTGGCGAAGAAGAAGCGTTCGAAATTGCCTCCCTGCCAGTCGCGCTCATAGTCGAGCAGCAGAGGCGGAATGACGATGCCCTCCTGCAGAAGTTCACGGGCCGTAGTGTTCACGCCCGCCGAGCCGCCACCGATGTCGAGGTGGTGTGCGGTGCTGCCGGCAAAGGCAAGCAGCCGGCCTTCGTGGAATACCGGACTGAACACGATGATGTCGTTCAGATGCTGGCCGCCATGATAGGGATCGTTCAGCATGATGAACTGGCCCGGACGGATATTCCGCAGGTCCAGCACTTGGGCAGCGGCCGAAAATGCCCCAGAAAGGGCGGCCGTCTGCAACGGGATCATTTCCGCCTGGGCGACGACGCGGCCTTGCGCGTCGAGCAAGGCGGTGGAGCAATCGCGTGCCTCGCGAACGACCGCGGAAAAGGCCGAACGGATCAGGTTGGTCGCCATCTCGTCGGCCGCCGATTGCAGGCCGCGCGCGATGATCGTGAGGGTGGTCGGGTCGAAGCTCATTTCCGGTCTCGCAGCATGAGGTCGCCAGTCGGCAGGCACTCGGCCTGCCAGCCAAAGGGAACGACGGTGGTCGAGGTAGACTCGGTCAGGACGGCAGGCCCATCCACGCTTTCGCCCGGAGCAAGCGCAGCGCGCGGCATCATCAGCGCACGGCGCTGCTCGCCGCCGAGAACGACGTCGATCTGCTCACGGGGCGCATCGGGCAGGTGGGCGAACGGGGTGTTGATCGAAAGCTTGGCCGCCTGCGTCAGGCGAAGGCGATAGGCCACGACCTCGCATCCGAGATTAGGGCGCACATAGCCGTAACGCTGGCGGTGCGCTTCCTCGAAGCGATCGCGCAACGATGCGGCGTCGACAACCTCGTCGCCCGCCCAGATCGTCAGTTCGAAGGCCTGCGCGACATAGCGTATGTCGAGGCCGAAGGCGACTTCGTATTCACCTTCCGCGAGACCGTTCGTAGCGGCGATTTCGCGAGCGAGCGCGCCTAGCTCCAACAGGCGCGCGGCATCGAGGCTGGTTTCACCCAGCTGGTGCAGGCGGCTTTCCACGGCATCGATACGTGTATCCGCGATGAGAAGGCCAAAGGCGCTGGTAAGGCCCGGGGACCAAGGGATGAGCACCTGCTTGACGCCGATGTCTTCGGCAACCATGGCGGCGTGGAGGGGGCCGCCCCCACCATAGGCGACGATAGTAAAATTGCGCGGATCGATGCCGCGCGCCGTGGAGATTTGCCTAACGGCCCCGGCCATGTTCGAGTTGGCCATTCGCAGGATGGAATCGGCCAGCACTTCGACGGAGTCGGAAAGCCCATGATCCTGCAGCGTGGCGATTGCCGTCCGGGCAGCCTCCACGTCGAGCACCATCTTGCCGCCGAAGAAGTCCGTGGGGCGCAGCAGTCCCGACACCATCTGTGCATCGGCCACGGCCGGGCGCTTGCCACCCTTGCCGTAGCAGGCGGGACCGGGTGTCGAACCGGCGCTTTCCGGCCCGACCGAAAGGAACCCGCCACGGTCCACATGAGCGATCGAGCCGCCCCCTGCGCCAATGGTCGCCATGTCGATGGAGATCGTCCGCAGCGGAAGATCGTCGACGACGAGCTCGGCCACGATGCTGGGCACCAGGCCCGGCGCGATCGCCACGTCCGTCGACGTTCCACCCATGTCCAGGGTCAGAATGTCGGAGATGCCGTTGCGCTGGGCATACCATATCGCCGCGCAGACACCGGCGGCGGGACCTGAAAGCATCATCCGCACCGCATTGCGACCGGCCGCGTCTGCCGGCATGACGCCGCCATTCGACTGCATGATCCGCAACACGCCGCCATAGCCGCTGTCGCGCAGCGCGCCATCGAGCTTGCCGACATAGTTCTCGACGATGGGGCCGACGAAAGCGTTGACCAGCGTCGTCACGGATCGTTCATATTCGCGGAATTCCGGCGACACCTCATGGCTGGCTGAAACGGCGACCTGTGGGGCCCGCTCGCGGATCAACCGGGCAAGGGCGATTTCATGCTCGGGGTTCGCATATGCATTGAGAAGACAGATCGCGATGCCCGAGACGCCCCGGGACAGCAGTATTTCCACCTGCGCCCATGCTACCTCGAGATCGATCGGCTCCAGCACGCCGCCGCGAGAATCGATGCGCTCTGGTACTTCGAGGATCATGTGCCGGCGGATCGGCGGCACGGTCCCGCGATACTGCATGTTGTAGACATTGCCGTTGCGCTCGCAACGGCCGAGGATCACCGTGTCGCGGAATCCGCGCGTAGTCAGGAGTCCCGCCTGAGCGCCCTTGCGCATGATCAGGGCGTTGGTGGCGATCGTGGAGCCGTGGGTGATCTGCTCGACTTCCGGTACCGGGAGACCTGTCCCGGCGATCAATTCGAGGACGGCGTCCTGGATCGAATGCGGCGTCGAAGGCGTCTTGCCCGTCCGGACCGTGCCGGTGCCATCGGCCCAGACAAGGTCGGTGAAGGTTCCGCCAACTTCCACACCGATCCGATAGGGCGGCGGGATCAAGGGTGGGGTGTTGTTCATGCAGGCTCCCTGTTCACGGTCCGCATGCGGCCGCGTTGCAAGTTGTATTTCGAATGTTTGGATTCCGGCGGGCCGGTGCTTGGATCAGCGTTCGATCACTGGCATGTTTCCCTCCAGGGTTGGAACGGCCGCCAGAAGTGCGCGTGTATAGTCGCTGGAAGGCGCCGACAGGATGTCGTCGGCCTTGCCCAGTTCGACGAGGTCGCCGTGGTAGAGGACCGCCACGCGGTCGGCCATGGCCCGTACTACGCCCAGATCGTGGGTAATCAGGATGTAGGTAAGCATTTCCGTCTCACGCAACGATTTGAGCAGGTCGAGGATGCGCGCCTGCACGGACACGTCGAGCGCCGAGGTCGGCTCGTCGAGCACCAGTATATCCGGCTCCATGGCCAGCGCACGAGCGATGCAGACCCGCTGCTTCTGCCCGCCGGAGAGCGAGCGCGGATAGCGGCGCAGCACGTCCTCCGGGAGCGCGACCTTGTCGAGCAGGTTGCGGATGCGGATCTGCCGCGCTTCATTCGCGATCCCGCGAAGCTTCAGCGGCAGCTCCAGTATCTGGCCTATGGTCTGCCGAGGATTGAGAGCCGAAGCCGGATCCTGCCAGACCATCTGCAATTTGTTGCGATCGGCGGTCCGTGCGGAGGAGCCGGCGCCGTCCGACCCGTCCAGATTGACGCGCATCTCGCCCTCCGTCGGCTCGAGCAGGCCACAGATCATGTTGGCCAGCGTCGACTTTCCGGAACCGCTTTCGCCGACGATTGCAAAAGTCTCGCCGGGCAGGACATCGAAGGTCACGGCATTCACCGCAAGCTTTTCGCGGAAGCGTTTCGTCAGCTTTTCGACCTGCACGCGCGGCTGTCCGGGCATCTGCTCGCGCGGCGGCACATGGTCGGAAAGGCGCGGAATGGCAGCAACCAGCCGACGGGTGTAGTCGTGGGAAGGCGTATCGAGAATCTGGCCGGTGACACCGCTCTCCACCACACTGCCGCGATACATGACGTAGCTGCGACTGCACAACCAGCGCGCCACACCCAGATCGTGGGTGATGTACAGGCCGGCCAGCGCATGTTCCTCCACCAGTTCCTGAATCAGTTCGACGATGCGCTTCTGCACCGTCACGTCGAGCGCCGTGGTCGGCTCGTCCGCGACAAGCAACTGCGGACGGCCCCGCATCGCCAGCGCAAGCAGCACCCGCTGGCGCATGCCGCCCGAAAGCTGCATCGGGTAGGAGGCCAGCACGCGCGCCGGGTCCGGTATCTTGACCATCTCCATCAGTTCGCAGGCACGCTCCGTCAGCTTCTTCTGGAGGCCGCGGTCCCGGCGCTTGCGCAAATAGCTCCACAGGCGACGGTTCGCCGCATCCCAGGTCAGATAGTCGCCAAGCTGCCGCCCGACCGTGAAACTGGGGTTCAGCGCGCCCATCGGGTCCTGTGGCACATAGGCGATGCGGCTCTTCAGGGCCGAACGGGCCGCCGGCGTGATCAAGCCGAGATTCTCGCCGAGCAGGCGAGCCTCGCCGCCCAGAACCTGCGCGTTCTGCGGCAGGATGCCGAGGACGTACTTTGCCGTCACGGTTTTACCGGAACCACTTTCGCCGACAAGCCCGACCATCTCGCCGGGGCGAACGTCGATATCGATACCGTGAAGCACTTCCTTGATGCCCGTCGGCCCGGCAAAGCCAAGCCGGAAGTCGCGCATCTCGAGAAGCGGGCTGTCTTGCATGGAATTCACCGCCGCACCGGCCATCAATTTCGAACTGGATTGGAAAGGCCAAGCCGCACCATGGCCTCGCCATGTTCAGAGCGGCAAGTGCCGGGTCTATGACGGGAATGCCGGTGGCGATGCGCGGCGCAAGGCCGAAAAGCGCCATGCAACCGAGCACGATGCAGTCGGCGCCTTCCGCCTCTGCGGCATTCGCTTCCTCGCCCAGCCGGATGAGCGTTCGGTCGAGGTCGGCGCGCAGTTCCAGCACGGGAGTGTCGACCTGGCGCACCGATGTAAGCTTGTCGCCGAAGCCGTAGGATTCGATCCGCAGCCGGTTGAGCTTGCGGCTTCCGGCCGGCATGACCAGCCCGAACCGTTCGCCGGCCAGGGAAGCGGCGTGGCATGCGGCCATGAGCGGGCCGACGACGGGGACGCCCAGCGACTGGCGCAGCGCCAGAAGGCCCGGATCGGCCGCGCACCATGGAATGACGGCGTCGATGTCCGCGAGATCGCGCGTCTTGAGGTTGCGCAGGATTTCGATGCCCGCCTCGTCGCGCTCGGCTTCCGTCTCAATGCTGGCCGGGCCCCCGTCATTGCGCCACAGCACAAGTTCAACGTCCGGCGCGGCGTTCGCGACGAGAAACGCCCGGCGCTCCGCCATCGCGGCTTCGCTCATGGTCGTGTTCGGGATGACGATTGCGATTTTCATTTCAACTGTCCGTTATTCGCCGGAAAAATAGTCGCGAAGGCCGTCGCCAATCATGTTCAGGCTCATTACCGTGAAGAAGATGGCGAGGCCGGGGAATAGCGATGGCCACCATGCACCGGGCAGGTAAGCGCGGCCCGATGCGACCATCAGGCCCCATTCCGCTGCCGGCGGGTTGGCGCCGGCGCCGAGGAAGCTGATCGAGGTGCCGATCAGGATGACCGCGCCCGCGTCGAGCGAAGCCGTGACGAGGATTGCCGACGCCATGTTGGGGAGAATTTCGCGGAACAGGATATGTCCGTCGGAAGCACCCATCTGTCGTACGATGGCGACATAAGGCTCGGTCTTCAGGGAAAGCATCTGGCCGTGAGCGATGCGCGCGAAGACACGCCACCATACGACGGACAGCGCGATCATCGCATTCACCAGGCTCGGACCGAGCAGCACGCTGATGGCCAGCGCCAAGACCAGCGCTGGCACGGAGGAAAATACATCCACGAGGCGCATGATGATCCGCTCGGTCCAGCCGCCATAGTAACCGGCAATCATGCCCACCGGCACACCGACGCAGATGGCGCATGTAATCACCACGAGGCCCAGCCCCAGCGACATCCCGGTGCCAGCCATGATCCGGGTCAGGATATCGCGTCCCGCCTCGTCGGTTCCAAGCCAGAATTCAGCGGATGGCCGTTCCAGCATGCGATCGAAATTCACCGCGTCGGCCACATCTTCGGGATAGGGCACGAGCCATGGCCAGAACGCCATGATGCAGATCATCAGCAACATAAACAGGCTGCCGAGAACGGCAGGGCGGTTGCGCATGAAACGGCGCAGGCCGGGCCAAGACTGCTCGCTGCTCAGCCTGTCATCGACCGCATCGAGCGACACATCAGCCGCGGAAGGCAAGGGGCGGGTTTCAGTCATCTTTCAGCTCCCAGCCGAATGCGCGGATCGATTATGGGATAAAGCAGGTCCACGACCAGGTTCAGGACGACGACGAACAGACAGATCACGAGGGTTATGCCGATGACGCCGTTGAGGTCGTTGCCCATGATGGCATCCGCCCCATAGCGGGCCAGACCCGGCCACGCGAACACTTTCTCGACCACGAAGCTCGAACCGATCATGATCGGGATGAGGAAGCCGATCAGCGTCAGCGTTGGGGTAAAGGCGTTGCGCAGCACATATTTGAAGTTGATGATGAAAGGGTGCATGCCAAGCGCCCTCGCCAGTTCAGGATAGGGCTTTTCGAACTCATCGATCATGTTGGCGCGCACCATCCGCATGATGGTGGCCAACGGGCCCGCCGCAAGGACCAGGGCCGGGCAGATCAGGTGCATAAGCGCATTACGGAAAGCGGTAAAATCGAGCGCGATCAGGCTGTCGATCGTCAGGAAGCCGGTAATGGATTCCGGCATGGGCACGCTGGATCGCCCCGTAATGGGTAGCAGCGCGAGCCAAAGCCCAAGGCCGAGCTGGAGCATGATGCCCACCCAGAATTGGGGGAACGACACGCCGAGCAGCGCCACCGCACGACTAGACTGGTCGACGATGCCGTTGCGATAGACGGCAGCAAGAACGCCAAGCGGCACCCCCACGGCAATGGCGATCAGCAGGGCGGCGAAGATCAGTTCCAGCGTTGCGGGCAGACGTTCCGCAATGACGACGCTGACATCGCGTTTCTCGACGAACGACATGCCCATATCGCCAGAAAACAGGCCGCCCACGAAGTTTCCGTATTGCTGCCACAGCGGGAGGTCAAAACCCATTTCAACGCGCAACTGCGCCATCTGCTCGGGTGTCGCCCGATCGCCTAGCGCTGCTGCCACCGGATCGCCGGGCAGCACGCGCGTCAGCACGAATACCAGCACCGACACGCCAGCCAGCACAACCAGCATCTGTACGAGCCGAGAAAGAAGATAACTCATTCGCATGGAATTTGCGTCTCGGGTGGAGGCGGATGGCCGCCGGGGCGGCCGGTCGGGAAACGGGCTGGCGGATCGAACCACCAGCCCAGGTTGATCACGGCTGGTTGCGCTTCAAGTCCTCGGAAGCTGCATCAAGACGCCAGTTCTCGAAACGCATGTCGTAGAACATGGTGCCGCCGCCATCGGGGAAAGCCGCCACGTAGTTCCAGTAGGTCGTGGTCCGCACTTCCGAATGCGAGAAGACGGAGGGGCTGTCATCCGTGATCAGATGCGCGGCCTCGCAGTAGGATTTCTGCTGGACGGCGACATCGGTCGACATCTGCGCGGCGTCGATTAGGGCTGTGACCTTCGGATTGTCGTAATACATACCACCTGGGGGATAGGGGTCACCCCAGCCCGCCTTTCGATAGTAGCTGAGAAACAGCATCGGATCGTTGTATTTGGCGGGGTCGTAGAAGACCACCAGATCGAATGCGGTCTCCGGCTTGGTCTGCGCCGCCGTGATGTCGGCCCAGCGCACCGCCTGAACCTCTGCATTGAGGCCGATCTTCTTCAGATTGCTGGCCGTCAGGAGCGCGATGTTGTTGAAACGCTCGCTGCCTGCCACGGCGGCAACCTTCAGGGGCCGGCTCTTCAGCTCGTCTGCGCTATACTTGGATGCCGCCAGATAGTCGCGTGCCTTGTCGAGGTTGAAGTCATAGCCCGCGATCGGTTCGCAATTCGGCAGCATCGCAGTGGGGACCGGGCCGCCCATCGGGCCGCCTGCACCGGTGATGTTGCGGATGAGCGTGCCTTCGTCATGCGCTGAGGCGACGGCGCGGCGAACGTTCACATCGTCCAGCGGGGCGCGGGCGTTGTTCATGATCAGGTACCACGCAGTGTTCATCGGGTCCTGACGAAGATTGAAGCGTGGATCGGTCGCCACGTTGCGCTGCACGCTGATCGGCAGCGACCAGTCGCCCACATCGATCTCGCCTGCGCGCAGTTTTGTACCGATCGTCGCCATTTCCGGGGTGATCTGGAATTCGACCGACGTCGGTGCGGCTGCGTCCCAGGGTGTCAGCTTGTAGGCTTCGAAACGGTCAAGAACCACCAGCTCGCCCTGGCTGTAGGTTTTCAGCTGAAAGGGGCCGGAGCCGGCGTCATTGGTGCGCACGAACGCCGCGCCGAAATCCTTCATCCCACCATGCGGGCCGTCCTCCAGATTGGCCAGGATCAGCGCCTTGTTAACGATCTTGAATGTCACCAGAGCCTGAAGGAAGCTGGCGCTCGGTTTGTCCAGCGTAAACACGACGGTCTGTGCGTCGGGAGCGGACACCGAACCCGGAGTCAAGCTACGGAAGCTGGTTGCGCCGGGACCGTTCAGCGTCAGCAGGCGTTGCATCGAAAACACGACATCGTCGGCGGTAAGCGGCGAACCATCATGGAAGGTCAGGTCCGAACGAAGCTTGAACGTCCAGGTCTTGCCGTCTTCGGAAGCGCTCCAGCTCTCGGCGACCCACGGCTTCACGCCCGCCTGAGCATCAGGCCAGACAAGGCTGTCATAGAGATTGTAGCCTGTTGCCAATTCCCAGTTGTTGGTCTGGTAGACCGGATCGAGCGTGCTCACCTCCATGCCGACGCCCCAGCGCAACTTCATGTCCTTCGCTTCGGCATGGCTCATGCTTGCAGCCAGCAACCCGGCGCAAGCCAACGCAAGCGCAGAGCTTCGCATTCCGCGAATTGCCTGCTTCAATACAGAACTACCTGTCAAATCCATTCTCCCATTGTCCCGCCAGCAACTGGCCCGGTATGCTGTCCCGCCATCGTTTCGCATTATCGGAAACGGCCCTCACTGCCGAAGTAAAGGGGCTGGCCGGGTCAAAGACAAATGCTTATATGGCACCGCAATGGTGATATGAAGGCACCATTGCGGTGATTTTTGGCACTGCTGTTCAACTAGGTATATGGTTGGCGCAATGCGAAGCAGAGCAACAAAACTGCCCCACCGGGACGGCGTTTCGAGACAGAGGGATTGAGCTTGAACCCACAGATCGGCCGCCTGCCCTCTCTCGTGGCGCTACGCGCCTTCGTGGTCGTGGGAGATACGTTGAGCGTGCGCCGCGCTGGCGAATTTCTGCATACGGACCATGCTTCAATATCGCGGCACATCTCCAACCTTGAGGCCATGATCGGCAGTCCGCTATTCGAGAAGAGCGGGCGAGGCCTCATGCTGACGACCCTTGGAAAGAATTATCACCGTAGATTGCGGCGCGCCTTCGACATGCTGTGCGATGCAACGCAGGATGCAAGGGCAGCCAGACCGCGCGTGCTGTCCATCAACGCGACCCCGGGTCTGGCCCACCAGGTGCTGTTGCCGGCAATCCCGCGCCTGGCGGAAATTCTGACCGGCTGGAAGATCAACCTTTTGACCCAGGCGATGGATCAGCTCGACCCGCCTCAGGACGGGGTCGTGAATGTTCATCTGCGCTATGGCGCACAGGATCGGCTACCGCCGGAAATGACCCAGATCGCCATCTATGAGCCCAGGCTTTTTCCCGTGGCGAGCCCGTCATTTCTTGCCCGGCACCCTCCGGTGAACACCGTCGAGGAAATGTTCGGCCTACCCTTCATGTGCAGCGATACTACCGGTCTGTGGGAGCGCTGGGCGCGCCATGCCGGCATCAATCACCAGGTCAGCATGAACGGGATCGAGATGCCCAATACCTATCTTGCGCTACAGGCGGCGGCGCTGGGGCAAGGGATTGCGCTCGGAAATTCGATCCTCACCAGCAGCGCGATCAAGCGCGGTGAGCTCGTGGAACTCCTGGATACGCAGATATCCATCGATGCCTACTACCTCGTATGTGCCACGCGCGAACTCGACGGCAGTCCCGTCGTCGAACTGCGTCGGTGGCTGGAAAACGAGTTGATGGAGGCCGATGGCAGCGCGCCTGCTCAATCGGGCGAGGCGATCTCCGGCAATGCCGGATAGAGGAGCGGCCACGGATCAGGGAAGGCGCCGACCGGAATCTCGATGACGGTCGGCAGATCGTACCCGAATGCATCTTCCATCGCCGTAGCAAGATCGTCCGGGGAGGCAACCTGCACCGCGCGTGCACCGAAGCTTTGCACGAAGGCGCAGAACTCCGGATTGACGAGATCGGTTGCAATCACCTTGCCGCCATAGAGCGTTTCCTGGATGCGGCGGACATTGCCGAACTTTCCGTCATTGAAAAGCAGCGTGACTAACCTGATCCGGTGCTTCACCGCGGTTGCCAATTCGGTCGCCGTAAACAGGAAGCCACCATCGCCCACGATAGCAGCCACGCGCTTGTTCGGCATGGCCACTTTCGCCCCGAGCGCGGTCGCGAAAGCATAGCCCAAGGTACCCTGATATCCCGAAGTAATGATGCGTCGTGGCGCCTCGACGGGATAGCCGATGGAGGCGACATAACCGATCTGGGTGTAGTCGGTGACGATACATCCCTCTTCGCCGAGCGCCTGACGGATCGCCTTGAGGAAGCCCAGCTGCGGGGCAAGCGCCTCCTCGATCCTTGCATCGGCGTCGGCCTTTGCTGTCGCAATGCCGGACGAGGCCTTGGCGTCGTGACCCTCCAGCATGGGTTCCAGCACCTGCAGGGCCGCGAGTGCATCCGCTTCGATGAAAAGGTCCGCCATTTTCACGGCCGGCGCCGAAGTCGCGTCGATGTCTATGGCCACGAGACGGGTACTCGCAGGCAGCGGCCACGTCTGCAGGGGGCGCTTCATGCGGGTACCTATGGCAATCACGAGGTCGCAATCGCGCCATAGAGACGATGCCGCCAGCAGGTTGAGAGCGAGCGGATCGCTGTCGGGCAACATACCTTTCGCGCGGCCCTGCGTCACGACGGGTACGTTCAGCCGTTTCGCGATGCGTGCGAGCGATTCAGCTGCATGCAACGCACCCCGCCCGGCGAAGATCATCGGATTTCGAGCGGAAGCGATCATCCCGGCCAATTGCTCGAGCGCATCCATTGGCAGCGGAGCTGGCGTCGCGTTCCGAGCAGCGGCAGGCAACCGTTCGGTTCTGCCCGCAAGCACATCCGGCGGCAGTTCCAGCGCAGCCGGACCCCGGCCCGGCTTTGCGACTTGGTCAAAGGCGCGGTTGAGCGCGTCCGGCACCTGTGCCGGCGATGTCACCAACTCGTGCGACCTCGACAGCCTCTCCAGTATCCCCGACTGGTCGGGAAGCTCATGGAGGTCGCCGAGCCGCATGCCGATGTGGCTGCTGGCAATCTGGCCGATCATAGCGATGACCGGACTGCCGCAGGCATAGGCCGTCGAAAGCGCGGCCCCCGCATTCAACAGGCCAGGCCCCGGAACGACCGTGAACACGCCGGGCTTGCCGGACGCCTCCGCGAAACCGAGCGCCATATAGGCCGCGCCCTGCTCATGTCGGGTGTCGATCAGCTTCAGCCGGTCGCGTCCGTCGAAGAAGGCGCCGAACAATGGGTCAAGCTGGATTCCCGGCAAGCCGAATACGATGTCCGTCCCCTCCCGGAGCAGCGTTTCGACCACCAGCTCTGCGCCGTTGGGAAGATTGTCTTGGCCGGAAATCGACATGGGATGCTCTCATGCTGGAATCGCGCGTGGCCTGATGGAAGGCGGTCGCAGGAGTGTTACTCCGGACCTTAGGAGAACGCGGAGTTAGATCACAAATGACTTGTTTGCACCAAACCGGTGCCACAAGAACACCAATAGGGACTAAATTGCCACTGGCCCAACACTTCAGGCGACGACCGCCAATGCTTATCGGCCCTGCTCTCGCAGCAAGGCTTGACAAGCATGCCGCTCCGGCTGACTCGGGTTGCCTTCGGCCCGACATTCAGTAAAGGATCAAGTCATGCCCAAGACGATTTCAGGCTATCGCGATACACTTCTTTTTATCGACGGTCAGTGGCGGGGCGCCGTAAATGGCAAGACGATTGACGTGATCGATCCGGCAACCGACGAACGGATCGGCACGGTCGCGCATGCATCGAAGGCTGACCTCGACGCGGCACTTGCTTCCGTTGAGCGCGGTTTCAAGGTCTGGAGCGCAACCTCCGCCTACGATCGCTCTAAAATCATGCGCAAGGCGGCAGAAATGTTGCGCGAACGCGCGGACGACATAGCCATCATGATGACGCGCGAGCAGGGCAAGCCGGTCAGCGAGGCCAAGGGGGAAATCCTCGCCGGCGCTGACGTGATCGACTGGTTTGCCGAAGAGGCCCGCCGCACGTATGGCCAGATCATTCCCGCGCGCTTGCCCGGCGTCACGCAGATGGCGATCAAGGTGCCGGTCGGCCCGGTTGCCGCCTTCACGCCATGGAATTTCCCGATCAACCAGGTGGTCCGCAAACTTTCGGCCGCTATCGCCGCCGGATGCTCGATCATCGTCAAAGCACCGGAAGAGACCCCGGCCTCGCCGGCCGAACTAATCCGTGCCTTTGTCGATGCGGGCATTCCAGCTGGTGTCGTCAACCTCGTCTATGGCGTGCCGGCCGAGATTTCGGAATACCTGATCCCGCATCCGGTCATCCGCAAGATTTCGTTCACGGGCTCCACGCCGATCGGCAAGCAGCTTGCGGCGCTTGCTGCCCAGCACATGAAGCTGACGACGATGGAACTGGGCGGCCATGCGCCGGCAATCATCTTCGACGATGCCAACATCGAAAAGGCCGTGAATATCTTGGCAGTGTCCAAGTTCCGCAATGCCGGCCAGGTCTGCGTCTCGCCTACCCGCTTCCTCGTCCAGAAAGGCGTCTATGAAAGTGTGGTGAAGTCCTTCACGCAGGCCGCCAAGGCCATCAAGGTCGGCAACGGTATGGAAGCTGGCGTTGAGATGGGCCCGCTCGCCAACGAACGCCGCATCCCGGCTCTGGAAGCACTTATCAAAGACGCGGTGGAAAACGGCGCTGAGCTAAAGACCGGCGGTCGCCGAATTGGCAATGTCGGAAATTTCTTCGAGCCCACCGTGCTGTCCAACGTGCCGAAGAATGCGCGCATCATGAACGAAGAGCCGTTCGGACCCGTTGCCGTGTTCAGCCCGTTCTCGACACTCGACGAGGTGATCGACGAAGCCAATCGCCTGCCATTCGGACTGGCCAGCTACGCTTTTTCCGGTTCCGTCGATACCATACAGCAACTCGGCCTGCGCATCGAGGCAGGCATGACGACCATCAACCATGCGGGCCTTGCGCTTCCCGAGGTCCCGTTTGGCGGAATCAAGGATTCCGGTCATGGGACCGAAGGCGGCTCCGAGGCGATCAACGCCTACCTTCATACCAGGTTCGTCACGCAATCGGCGGCGTGATCGTTGCGGATCGGGCGAGGCACCACGCGGCTGACCGGCAATGCCTTTGCACGCGACACCTTTGCGTCTGAACTCCAGGCGCCGTGGTAGCCCGCCAGTTTGCAGATGGTCCGCCCCGGGCAGAGGCGATATTTGGTGCGGAGGCGATGCACCCCAATCGAGAAGGTCTCGATTGGGGTGTACTCGTGTCTGCGAGCGGCTATGCGCAAAGGAACGGGTAGCCATATGCGGCCACCGAGGCAACCGTGGTCGGTCTGGCGATCTCGATGGGACCCTCAGCGGGGGATTTCACTCATGTGATTTTGGACGGCTCCACTTTGCACCTACTTCGGGCGTGGCAACATCATCATGCTGGAAAGGGAAAGGATCAAACACGAAACCATCAAACAGCGCCGCTTGCTTCATCGAGAAGCGGCCGCCTAGAGCACTTCATGTTTTGACGGAAGCGTAGCCAGCGTTTGCGAAGTAGTTGCTGCATTCGCCGGGTTCGATTGACGTCACGAGAGCGCCGATGTGGCGCCATGTGTCCTCGACGGTTCGCTTTTGCGCATGGCGCATCCAGTGCTTGATCTTGGCGAAGGCCTGTTCGATCGGCTTGAGGTCGGGCGAGTAGGGCGGCAGGAACCAGAGCCTTGCGCCGGCGGCTTTGACGATCTGGCGGACGGCCGCGGACTTGTGGCTGCCGAGATTGTCCATGATGACAATGTCGCCCGGCTTGAGGGTGGGCACCAGTTGCTGCTCGACATAGGCGCGGAAGCATTGGCCATTGATCGGCCCGTCGAAGACGCAAGGCGCGGTGAGCCGGTCGCAGCGCAGCGCGCCGAGGAATGTCAGCGTGCGCCAGTGACCGTGCGGAGCAAAGCCGCGCAGCCGTTTGTCCTTCGGACCCCAGCCGCGCAGCGGCGCCATGTTGGTCTTGCTCCAGGTCTCGTCGATGAACACCAGCCGGCGGGGATCGAGCCCGCCCTGCCACGCCTTCCAGCGCTGACGCCGGCGGGCAATGTCGGCGCGGGCCTGCTCAAGCGCGAACAGCGTTTTTTTGAAGCGCAGCCCTTCGCGCCGGATGAACTGCCACACCGCATTGTGCGAAACCGTCACGCCGCGCCCCGCCAGCTCAGCCTTCAGCCCATGCAGGCTCAACTGCGGGGTCTCGGCGAGCCGCTCCACGATGAAGGCACGATGCGGCTCCAGAATGCGCTTGCGATGGCCACCCATCTTGCCCGGCGTGACAGACCCGGTCGCCCGATAGCGCTGCGACCACTTCACCACCGATGAAACCGATACACCAAAACGTGCCGAAGCCGACCGGCAGGTCTCGCCCGCCACAACGGCAGCAACAACACGCTCACGAAGATCATTCGAAAGGGCTCGTGTCATCAGATGCTGGCCTCCCTCCAGCCAGCATCTTGAATCACAAAACCGACCGCGCCGGAATCTGGAGGCTTCTGTGAGGTCCGCACGCACAGGCGGGCCACGCAGGCTCGGCGTCGGACCTCATTGCAAGCCGGATTGAGCGAAGCCGCGGGGCGGGTTGGCACTATCGGGCCGGAACAAGAGCTGTTCAGAATCTTGCGCTAAGGTCGAACGAAGAGTGAACGTGTGATTAAGCATGGAATAAGGACCCCGTTGTGGGGTCCCGTTACGACGCCGATTGACACGAAGGTTCTGGCCAAGGCCGCCTGATGGGCGGTGGCCTGGCTTGCCACAGCCCCTTTACTCCTCCGGCGCCGGCGCGTGTCACGAAGCCGTCGCACTGAGCGCAACCGACAAGGTGGTAACCGGTGCGCCCAAAAGCGATTTGCCAGACGGATGCTCCGACAGTTTGATGCCTGTTTGCGCCGATTGAGCGAGAACTGTCCGGGTTCAACGGTTGCCCATGCCGCCTTGCAGACCGCGCACCGTACCTTATGGCGTCATCAGCCTGCGCTCCAGAAAGTCGAGCATTAGCTGCCCAATTGCCGGCGCTTCTTCCTCCAGTGCGAAATGACCAGCCTCGAAAAGGTGCAATTCGCTCTCGGCCAGATCTCGCTGATAGGCCCGGGCACCCGCGACTGTGAAGAATGGGTCATTCGCGCCCCAAACGACAAGCATGGGTGGTTGATGGCCCCGCATATAGGCCTGCCAAGGCCAAAGTCCTGCTCGGCGACAGAGGATATGACGCGAAATGGTTCCGTGACGCCCTGGCCGAACGTAATATCACCGTCTGCATCCCCTCCAAGGTGAACCGCAAGATCCAGATCCCACACGACACCGTCCTCTACCGCCGGCGCCACAAAATCGAAAATATGTTCGGCAGGAACAAGGACTGGCGCGGCGTCCACACACGCTACGATCGCTGCGCCCATACCTTCATGTCCGCAATCTGCATCGCCGCCACTGTCATCTTCTGGCTCTGATCAATGAGTCCTGATCGTAGCCAGGCCAACGAGATATTGCGCAAAGCCTCTGCATATTTCGCGATGGCGGAGTTCGACCGCCCCTTCAAACAATGATCTCGTTGATCGACAAACGCCGCGGAGTGTCCGAGGCTGAGCCTTTCTGCAGATTGTTGCCGATTGCCTCATCGACCTATTACGTGAACATCACCAAGCGCCTGGACGTGGACCGCTTGTCAACCTCTTCTGCGCTGCGCTGGATCGCAATGAATGCTCCAGTGGCTTTCCCACCCGCAAAAATGCTAACCGCCGTGCAGCTTCGCAAGTTATCGGAACCGACGCCCAATCCCCAAACGCTCCGGAGCGGACCGATGCCGGGGCCAATCCGCTATGCAATAGAGAACGCGACCATCAGACTGGCTCCGTCTCACCAAAGGACCTCATCGGGCAAGAAGTCGGTGACGTGGAACAGTCGGACGGTTCTGCCGCTTGCCTGAACCAGCACCGGCCCGCTTCGGGTCAGGCCACCCGCACCTGACATGCCTTTCTTCGGCCGATGGGAGCCGAGCTGGCGTCCGTCGTCGCGGCTGAAGACCAGAATGGCGCCTCCTTTGGTCAAGACCATTATGCGTCCGCCTAATTCAAGGGGATGCCCGACGCCCTCCTCTTCCAGGGCCACCTGCCAAATCTGCTCGAGCCTGACGGTCGATCGAAACAGGGACCGTTCACGCTTGACGGCCAAGAGACGCAGCATCGCCTCATCATCGATCGCGAGCGCACCACCGCCTGTGGCGACAAGAGTGGTTGCCGCGCTCCCCTCCGGGAGTTCCAGCCGCGCCACCACTTTTCCGGTTGCAAGGGCATAGGCCAGAACGGAACCCCGAGCGCCTATGATGACAAGATCATCGTGAACCACCGGCCTGAACAGATATTCGTCGTGAGATGCTACCCACAAAGGACGACCGTCCTTGGCCGACAGCGCAAATAATCGGATGGCCGTGCTTTCGAATTTGCCGATGACGCTTGCGTGAACCAGGAGATCCCGGGTCGCGGCGATCCGATAACTATGGCCGCCGCTGTCGAAGCTCCATAGGGCTTGGCCGGTTTGGGCATCCAGACACCAGGTCTTCCCTGCCCCCCCACCCGTTTCGGCGACAGCTATGCGATCCGGTCCAACCAGCGAAACCATGCCGAGATTTCTGTGACTGTCGGGCGCCTTCCAGCGCAACGCGCCGTGACGATCTATCGCGTAGATCAATCCCTCGAAGCTGCTGACATAAATCATGCCATCGGATCCGACGACTGGCTCATTGGCTACATGGCTGATGACAAAACGCCAACGCTCTGTCCCGGTTAAAATATCGAGCGCTATGCAAACGCTTTCGGACGAATTGCCTCGATCATAGTAAAAGATCTGGTAGAGCGCATCACCGTCGATGACGGGGGCACGAGCGCCGACGCGCCGCTCGTCTTTCAGGGAAAAGGCCCAAATCGGTTCAGGCGGCATATCCGCACCTCGTTTCGCCTATTTGTCGTCTGCGATACGCCTCCGCCACCACTCACCCTCTGGCAGCCTTCCTTTGAAGGCGAACAAGACACCCGCACAGTGCTGTTATACCGATGGAACTGTCACGTTCCAGACGGACGGGGATCCATCCATCGTGAAGATAGATAGACGACACCGCCATGGCACGGCGTACAGATGTACATCTATCCTGGGCCGACATCGAAACAGTAGAATTTCTGGTAATGCGGGAGCCTTGCCATGTCGATCCACACTCGCCTTTACCGATCCTTGCTGTTTCGGCTTGCATCACGGGCTGTCCTGATGACGCTCCTGGTGCCTGGAAGCATTACCTACAGCCACGCGGAAACAATTATGCTCGAGCCGCAGGGCGAATACGCCAGCATCGATACGCGCCTGGCCATGCAGACCATGAAGGAACTCACGCAAGGGACGGACCAGGAGCGGGTACAAACCATTCGCGCGGTCATGGCCGCACCACAAAACTATGCGCCACCTGTCTTCTATGTGCTGTCCTCGCTGCTGTTCGAGGCGGGGCTCAAGGACGACGCGGCCTTCTGGTTCTACGCGGGCCAGTTGCGCGCCCGCTTCGACGCCAACCGCTGCAATGACGTCAGCGCCCGCTCGGCCGCCGCCACCCTCAACGAGCGCTATGGAGCGCCGATCAACCAGTACGCGTTTCAGGACAAAGTCAAGCTCGAGACTCTGATCGAAAAGGTCGTCAAATGGGATCGCGACACCCCGCATAATTACGATCATCGCTGGATCAATCTGAGCGGCATGGGGGCCACGACCTCGGCTATGGGCGGCGCGGCCGACGCCACGCCGCTCAGCTTGCCTGAAACACAATGGGCGGCGATTGCCGAGAAAACCCGAACCGACTACCTTGCAGGCCTGCGCGAAGCACTGAACAAGGCTCAGTAAGGCCGATTGAAAGCCATCCGATGAACACCGGCAAAACATCGATGATGGAGGATAGGGACATGACCTTTGAGGAAGCCATGCCGGGAATAGTCACCAGGGAGCCGATCACGCCTGCAGTGCGTGCCTGCCTCGTGCGCGAACGCAGGATCGACATCAGGTTCGTTATCATCGGCGCGATCGTCGTCATCCTGTTCGCTCGCGTTTTCTTGCCTGGCTCCGTTTCATGGGCACTGCAATCGACCTCGCACATGATCGCGGGCGCCATCGGGCTGGCCGCCATCATATCTCTGCCGATCCTATGGGGACGTTTCCAGATCGCGGCAGATCTGCGGGCTGGACAGTTTTCGCGCTATTCCGGTGCGTTCATCCTACGACGCTACAGCCAGCCAGCGCAGGTCGCGCATCGCGATTACTGGCCCCACAATAGGCGCTACACCTGGGCCTTGCAGCTGCCGGCAGGCGAGATCGTCATCCCCTCATTCACTGTCGCCGCCATCGAACAAGCAGGCAGAGGCACTCTCGACTTCGCGACCAGGAACAAGACGGTCTTCGAAATCCGTGATGCCGAAGGGCGCATCTTGTTTCATCATCCGAACGCCGAGGCATGACATCGATCATTTTGAAATCCAGCCGCCTTCGAGGAGGGGCAAATAATCAGAACCTTGAACGATAAGCACGCTCAGCGCTATCCCGGGGCAAGGGTCACATTCCAGTGGCCTGCTACAGAGCGCAGGAATTTCGTGCAAGAAAGTCGCCAAGAAGAAGATGCATCAATGACAGTATGATTGTATCGTCCAATACAAAGACCGGCACGGCGTCCGTCCACGTCTGAATTCTTACAACTGTTGACATGAATATTTTCTTCACCAGCGTAGCGCACGGAAAGCTGGGACGGCAGCTCAACGAAATCTACATGCTCATGAATCGCACCCTCAGCCAGCGGTTGGGGGAGAAGGACTATGGTCCGGGTCTGGGAAAATGGTTCCTGCTGTTCATCATGCTGCCACCTGATATTCCTGGTCATGATGACCCTGAACGCATCCGTTTCGAAAAGAAGAACAAGGTCTTCGATTTGCGCTTGCACCTGTCGAATGCCGCCTTTCACAAAGCAGATGAAGCGGGTCGCAAGGCATTGGTCACGTCCTGCATGATGCGTTCGCTGGACCTGATCGAAGCAAAGGCCATCCCCGATTTCAACATTCAGGCGCTCAAGGTCAATGTCGCAGCTATTGCGAGCCAGGAAGGCTGGACCTAAGCTTTGACAATCAGAACCATTTAAGGTGAGCGCGTATCAGCAGGTCAGGCAGATAGAGAAGAAACTTGACGCTGACACGATCAACCGTCTTCCTGTTTCCCGCAACTGCCTTGTTCTGGCTGTGAAATTCAATGGGGCTGGGGCCTAAAGCCCGTCTCCCGAACCGGGAACCAGCTTCGCGATAAAGACATGCGTAAAACAAGGAGTTAAAGCGTAATAAGCGAATCTGAAAGATCGCGACACGCCTTAATAAAGCACCGCCCCAACATGCAGCCGCTGGTCTTTGTCCATGAAAAAGGCGACATTGCTGCTTTGGACATTGCCGGGATCGCCAGCCGCCGCCCAAAGGATGGGGTCGGGCACCATGCGGATCAGCCGTTTGTCGGCCATGAATTCGATCACGAAATCCTGTTCGCCCAATACGAGATCGAGCGGCTGCAGGCGCATGCCCTGCGGATCGACCGTGCCAAGCTGCTCAAGTGCCGAAGTCTTTTCGATGAACTCATCCACCGAAGCGTAATTCATACTGGCGGCGATCTGGCGCCAGGCCGGCTCATAGAGTTGACGGATACGGTCCCGGTCGCCCGAGGTGATCGCGGCGTGCAGATCGCGATAGGCACCAAGCAGGTTGGTGCGCAGCTCGGGTGTATCCGCCAGAACCGGAGCCTTGGCCCAGGGCAACTCAGGCAATTCATCGGCCACCTCGAACACCGCCATGACGCGGCGCGCGGTCCATGTGCTGCCCCAGCCGTCAGCCAGCTCCTGCCGGTCGTAGCCGCCGCCGGCGACCAGCATCGGAGGCTGCGTTGCGATCTGCACAGGCAAGCCGAAGCGGGTTTCGGCGGGCGACTGGATGTCATTCTTTTCGTCCAGCGTCAGGTTTAACAGCGTGGTCCGGCGCTTATCGCGCGTCTTCAGATCCAGGCGCTCGATCTCGGTCAGGAAATAGAAGTCCGGTGTCGCCGCGTTGAACTCGTAGGGGTTACCTGCGACCGAGACGAAGGTAACGGTGATCTCGTTGCGGCCGTTGTGCAAATAGGAGTTCACCGGCAAGGTGAAATTTGTGTCCTGCCCATTGAAATCGCGCCAAACCGTCACGTCGTTGATGCGCAGCGACCAGAACGCCGCCGCACCGGCAGCCGAGAGGTAGTAATGCGCAGGATCGGTTTTCTGCTGCGCCAGGACAGGCGCTCCCCAGAGCGTGAAAAGGCAAAGGGACAGGATCGCGGCCAGCGCCTGCTCAGTAGTCCTGCCAGGCAGAAGCGGTCCCGGTAACGCGTGCGACAGTCGGCCCCAAAAGAACATATTTCATACCTCTATCATCAAGCGGCGAGCGTTCGGCGTTCGGGTCACGCCAGTCCGGATTGCCGACCGAGGCCCGTCGACGGGCATAAATTTACCCGTTTTGGGGGTTTTTCTGTACGGCCTGTCAAGAAAGATTTCTGGCGCGTGGCGGATTCGTAGATTGTCAGACGCCGCTGCCGCACAGAATTCACATATCGAATTCGCGGGTTCAATGGTTTGGAATGACCAGCCTCAGCGCGCGAATTAAACAGCTCCGTGTTTTGTGGACGCCTTCTTTGCTAATTTTGAGGCAAGGAGGCCATAACGGGCACAGGCACTTTCAGCGACGAGTTTAACAATGCTGCGATTCCTTCTCGCCCCGTACATCTGTACATGAAGGCGAACGGATTCGAGCGGGCTAGAATGAATCGGAAAGGTAATCTGGAGGCGGGATCATCGTCGATAAGAAAAAGGCACCCGGAGATCATTCATCGCGTTCCCCTGTCGCATGGGGGTGGTATCTCATCGCCTCCGCTCCGCCGTTTCTAATCATCTGCCTTTGGCGCTCGCCATTGTCGGCGGCGTGGCGTCCCCCCGTCGAGTTCGGCGCTCCCTGGCACGATATCGCTCTGGCCTGGGCACCCGAGGGTGTCCTGTTCGGATTCGTGAGCTTCCTGGCGCTGCGCTTCCTCAACGAGAAGAATACTGACGTCTCCGGCATTTCCATCGCCGCTGCCGCCTACGTCGTTCTCCTGTCACTGCCCGTCTGGGTGCTTGGCGCGGTCATTCCCCCCGGAACCGCCCTGAACAGCTTTGCAAGCCAACTCCAGCCATTGAGGGATGTTTTTCTGCAAGGAGGCCTGGCCGGCGGCATTCTCGCGGGCGCCATGACCCTGGTCTATGCGGCAATCTGTGCCTTTGCAGTTCTCGGCGAATTGCTGTGCGCCGCGCTTTGGGCGGCACTGGTAACGCCATCAATCGCACAAAGCGCCGCGACCGGACGGATAACGCTCATTGCTGGAAAACCATTCGGGGCGGCTTTCGGCTCTGCGGTTCTTGCTGGCGGCGCATTCTGGATAGCCCGGCTGCTGATCATTTCAGCGGGCGTGGAAAACATGCTTCTTCGGGGCGGCTTCGACGCCTTTGTCACCATCATTATTATCGGCGTCTACGCGCGAACTGCCACATCGACCGACACATCTCAACCAACGGCCAACAGCATAGGCGGCGAAACCCGCTGAAATCACACGCCGTTCGACGGAAATCCTGGGCAAAGCCAGGACAACCAGACAAAGGAGCAGTTTCCATGTCGATCACCAGGACCATGAAACAGGGCATTTTTCCCATCGCCCTGATGATTGCCCTGTTCGTGCCCGGATATGCGTCCGCCTTGACCGCCGAGCGTCCCGTCGCACAGCTGGACTATGCTCTTCAGCATCTGCCGCTGTCCGCCCTTGCCGGCCAAGCGCCTGACCCCATCCGTTTCGTCAATGTCGGTGCCACGATGAAACTTGCGGGCGATAAGATCGACGAGGACATGGCCTCTCGGCTGGCGCTCACCGCTGATCTCCCTCCGCTTGCTGCCCTAGCGCACGGGACACCGGCGACATTTGAGGAGAAATCCGGTATCCGTCTTGCAGATGTGGGCTATCTCGCAAGCGTCCGAACAGCATCCGGAGACGTTTCCCTATGGGGATTGCAGAGCGAAGCAGCCGCTGGGAATTTGATGAGGGCGTTGCGAGATAACGGGTTCAAAGACATCGGGCAGGATATGATCGCCAATGGCGAGCCGGGGCAGATGGACCTGACGGCAAGTGATCCAGCCAACCCCTGGCGCGGCATGACAGGACAGTCCTATGTCGTAGGCGCACAAGGGCAGATCATATTCCAGGCGCCCGCACTCGATACGGCCCTTGCTGTAAATGAGGTCAAGCCTGAAGCGAGCGCGGGACAGTCACCAATGCTGCGGATCGCGTTAGATGGGATAAACGCACAAGCCGTTCCGGCCAAGCTGATTCAGGCTCTGGTGATCGGTCCGGACCTTTCCCAATCATCCGATGTTCTCAGGGCGTTCACCGACGAGAAGATTGATCAAGACGCACTCCGCGCACAGCTTGAGACAGCGATGGCAAAGGAGATGCCCGGGCTGCCGGTCTTCTTCACCGGGATCATCGCCGACCTGCAAAAACCCGGTGGCCCAGCCCTCATGATCTCTCTTGCCTATCCGGATTGTGCGATCGCGCAGCGCGCGACAGACCACATGCTAAAAAGCTGGACCGAGCAAACCACCGGCGTCGTCTCCACGGTCACATCCGGCGCAATCGTCCAAACCGGCGACGGCTGCGCGGCGGTGCTTACCGCCGATGCCGAAGAGACCGGGAGTACCCGGAACCCACCTTTCACTTTCGCGCTTTCAGCGATGATGAGGCGCGATCTTTCTCTGCTGCGGATCGGTCGCTGAAAGAGGATGGCGCCTGCTGAATGGAGCCAGCCGGTGAAATAAAACCGGGCATTGCAGCAAGAATACCGAATGCCGTGGAGAATAAACAAAAGGACCTTTGAATAACCCGGCTTTGCCGCATTCCATCATTGTTGGACGTTAGAATCCATGAATCGATATAACGGACCTCAACACCCAGCCGCGCTGGCGGTTTGGCAGTTCAACGAAGCAATAGCCGTTGCGGCATGGCGGTGATTTGAGAAGCTGCATGATCTCGCCGGGTTGGACGATGGCAAGTTGATCTTCAAACTTGCTCGGACCTGATCGTAGGTTAAGCTTGTGAGGCGATGTGGCATAGCCTGCAATATCGGCCCTGGAGCCCTTGCCGGCCCCATTGTTCGGTGTTCTTTTCACAGCCTCGGCAAGGATCCATCCGCGAATGCCGCGCGGACCTTGAACGAAGCAATATCCGTCCATGCAGCCAGGTGGGGAGAGGAAAACGAGTTTGCTCCCCTTCGGGAACTCCGCTTTTTTCGAGGAGCGCTTGCCCGGCCCGCTTCGCACCGCCAACGGGTGCAAGGCAACGCCTTGCACATCCCGCGCACTGGAAGGCTGATCACCGGAGGAGCGCCCCAGAACCTGCCCGGTCGCATTGCCGGGAGAAACGCTGAGGCAAAGCAATGCCACAACGACAGCGAGTTTGTTTCTATTGGAGGTGATCATCAGCGATTTATTGAAGCCTGAGTTCTACACGTCGATTTTTCGCCTTACCGCTCTCATTGTCATTCGAGGCAACAGGCTCGCTAAGACCCTTGCCTGATGACGAGAGGCGGTCTCTTTCTATATCGAACCCTTCCGCAAGCGCCCGGACGACGGAAGCGGCGCGGCGCTGGGACAAGTCGAGATTATAATCGTGCCCGCCATCGGAATCGGTGTGACCGACGATTTGCAGCTTCATCGAAGGGTCTTCACGCATCATCATCGCAATTTCATGAAGCTGGTCTCGCGAGAGAGGCAGGAGAATATCACTGCCGACGTCGAACAGCAGATTGTCGAGCGACACGGTCCGGTTTTGTTTCAGCTCATTCCGCAAAGAGGATGCCCCCGTGATCGCAGCGGACGCGCCCGTCATGATGCTCTTCGTGATCGCCATCACGCCCTTGGCCGGCGAATCGGCAAGCGAAACGGCAATATGGGTCATATTCTCGCCGCGGCCTTTCGTTGCGTAGATGTAACGGGCGCTGGACGTGTTGAAGTAATTGCGCACGTAAGACATCGAGTGCTCGTCGAGAGCCGGCATATCGCGCGGAGCGTCGAGTAGCAGACCGAGATACACGCCGGGCGCAGGTCTGGTATCGAGGAAACAAGTCCCCTTGTCGGTCACGCAGGAAAAGCCGATCTCATAACCGGCTTCTTTCAGGCTGGCCTCGTATTCACGCTGGATTTGCAGGGCGCTCACACCGGGCTGGAAACGATAGTAAGCATAGATGAGCTTGCCCTCCTCCAGTTTCCAATGGTCGCCTTGCGTCGCATTGTTTGTGGCATCGGAAACGGGGCCAGTGATGAACCACGTCTCGTCATAGTCGATGATACGGGGCGAATTTGCTTCCGGCGTGGCAATCTTGAAAAAATCGAGAGCGACAGGCAAATTGGCAGAGGCTTCCGCTTCAGTAAAGAAGTTGAAAGCGACGATCGTTGCAAGCATGGCGACTGTGACGCGTTTCATGTTGACTTCCGAAAGTGATTTTTAATTTGACCTTCAAATGATTCCCAAAAGTGGCATGCCCGGAACAATATGGCTTCCACCATTTGGTTGAGGCCTTCCCATATGTAGCCTTGACAGTGGTGGGCACTGCAGCGGAACAGCGGCGGCTTGAAAGGACAGGCATGATTCCTCCAGAAAAATTGTCCGCATTGATCGGTGATATCTATGCTTGCACACTAAACCCTGCTCATTGGCCCGAGGCGATGAAAGCCATCTGCCAGGAGCTCGATCTCAGCACTGGCGTCATCAGCGTCATTTCGCTCAAAGACGGTCAACCCGTGCTGGCAGCGGCCACGGGCTTCGAGCAGCCTTGGCTTGAGAAGGTATTCTTCTATTCTCAGGAGCTTCTTGACATATGGGGCGGTGAGCCAACCATCCGCAACCTGCCACTAGATGAGCCGGCAGTGCTTTCAGACGTAAACCCTTCCGCCATCGCCGACGAAACAGCCCACCCCTTTCATGTCTCCTTCCATCAACCACAAGGCATCGTTGATGCCATTGCCGTTGGATTGACGCGCGATGGTTCGTCAATCGGATCCATCGGCTTCAACCGGCATCGTGACTTCGGGCTGATCGGCAAGCGTGAGATAGAGATCATGCGCCTCCTGATTCCACACCTGCAGCGCGCGGTCACGATCACACGGGTTATCGATGGGCATATGAGTGATGCCGCCGATTTCCGCTCCGTGCTGAAAAGCTTGAATGTGCCTATCATGCTGATAACGGCGGACCTGCGCATCATTCATGCCAACGATGCAGCGACCATGCTTAAACAGTCGCAAGTTGCCTTTAATGTTCAGGCGGGAAAACTAGCATTCACGTCCAGCCTCATACAGCGCGCCTTGGAGTTTGCCTTGAACTCGGCGCGGAAATCCGATGCCATCCCGTTCGGCGATCCGTTCGGCATTCCTCTCGGCATAGAGGGCGAGGCTTTGCGCAGCCTCCATATCCTGCCACTAAAGAAGGACAAGCTTGGATTTGGGGGGAGTGAATGCTTTGCCCTCTTCTTTGCGCCGCTCGCCCTGTCGTCGGAAAGTGCAGGGAAAGCTGTAACAGCACTGTTCGGCCTGACAGAGGCAGAACGGCGTGTTTTCGAGAAAATCGCCGATGGCCTGACGGTTCAGGAAGCCGCAGCCAAGCTTGACGTTGCCGTCAGCACGGTCAGGACGCACCTGCTGCGCGTCTTCGAGAAAACCGGAGCCGCCCGCCAGGCAGGACTCGTTGCACTTGCCCGGCAGTTTGCAGCTCCCGTTCTTCACAACGACCAGAATACGCACGCTATCCAGCCTGATGAGGCAATTGCCGCCGTTCGGTCGGTTTTCAAGACAGCAAGGATCGGTGAGCCAGTGTAGATCGACATGGCAAGGGCTCCCGCATAGCCGGGAATTATACTGTTTTGACGCCGGTCTGGGATACCCGTACATCTGTACGCCGTGCCATGGCCGCATGGCTGACCTATCCTCAGGATGGACGAGCGGTGCCGGATGCCGAACCTCGCGACAGGGGAAGGTGGTGTTTATAGGGAGGTCAGCCGATGTTCCGAATGATTGGGCTCCTCTTGGCAATGGCGCTGATGGCGCCGCCGCCGTGCCATGCCGACCCGATGACGCCCGCGCCGGGCACGCAATTGCGCAAAAGCATTCTCGACGTTGCCCGCCAGCCTGCCGAACAGCAGCTGGGTCGGGAGGTCAAGTTCAGGGTCTGGCGCCTCGCAGTCGACGGACCCTGGGCGTTTCTGTTCGCTGAAATGCAAGGCTCGGACGGCAAGCCGGTAGAATATACGGGCACGGCTCTGGCGCAGGCAGCGCGTGAGGGCGGCGTATCGCGCGCTTTCGCCGCTCTGTTGCATCGCGCCGGCTCAAGATGGTCGATTACCGCGTCAGCCGTCGGCCCGACCGACGTCGCATGGCAGAACTGGCCTAAGGAATATGGTGCTCCAGCGCAGTTGTTCGATGGAGGCGGAGAATGAGCACGTGGGGCTGGTCATGGGGTTTGTTGATGCAGCACCTTGAGGCGCCCCTCTGTTGGCCACCGAAACATGTCATCAGGTCCATGGTTCTCGCCGCAATGCTCGCGGCGAGCCTGCCCGCCGCGGCGGCGCCTAGCGAAGAGGCTGGCGATCAGCGCCTTCGCGTCGGCAAGACCGGGATCATGTGCGTCAAGGCGCCGTGTCCGTCGCGCGGTGTCTTCCTACCGACCGGCGGCGGATTAAATGAGCGGCGGCGCGCCCTGCTCTACACGGACGCCGATGGAAATTCCGGGCCGCCGCAATTCATCGGCGCGCCAGCAGCCCGCGAGGCCGCCGATCGGGCCTGGCGCTCGCTCGAATGCATTGAGATCATGGGGCAGCTCGAACAGGACGGCGACGTCCCGCCCAAACTTCATATCTCGCGTGTCCTTGGTCCGTGCCGGTAATGACCCAGCGCGGCTGATCGTCGTTCACCCATCATTTTTGCCTGATAGTTTTATGGAGGCGGAATGAAGACGCGAAGGATTTTCCTGACGGCCCTCACCGTGTGGGCGCTGCTCGGTACCGCCGACCCGATCCGTGCCGATGATGGGATCCCTGTATTGATCGCGCCGGTTCAGGAAAGTTATCATCTTACAGGGCTTATGTTGTCCGGCACGGCTGGCGGGGGCGTCGCACCGTGGCGTCTGCCCTATCGGGACAAGCTGTTCAGCAAGGCGCTGGCTGCCCTCTTCCAACGGGACGAAACCTATCAGGAAGAGAGCGGGACGATGGGGCACCTCGACGTCAATCCGTTTGTCAGCGGACAGGCCGGCGAGGTGAAGGACCTGCACATTGCCGTGGCCGGCAACAGCTCAGACAGGCAAGCAGATGTAATCGCGACCTTTCAAAGCCTGGGTCGCCCTCAAACCGTTCGCTTTCAGATGATCCTTGAGAACGGCGTCTGGCGTATCGACGACATCATCGATCGTGTGGAAGATCGCGACTATTCGCTCGCCGAACAGTTCGACCAGCCTTATCCGTGCGGCTCGTTCATGCACAAACCGTGTCGTTGATCGTGTAGCGGTATGGCAAAGCGGAAGGGGCATGCTTTCGAGGCCAAGGGCTTATTCGTAGTGCTCGGAATCGGGACCGCATTTGTGCCATTGCATCTGATAGCCCATCTGCCCCTTCTTGCTGTAGCACCAGCCCTGCGTGTCGAGCGCACGTCCCAGCCGCTGACGCTCGTCGCAGGCAGGTTGCGTGCGGGGGTCGTCTCCTGAGAGCCCACGGCAAAGGCTGTTCTGTTCCTGCCACTGGGCGATAAGCTGATCCGGTCTGGATTGTTCCTCGCCCAAGGCCGCGCCGGTGGCAAAGATGACTGTAAACAACGCTCCCGCATGAACGATCGCCCGTCTCATTTTCAGCACCTTCTTTTGTTCCCATAATCGTAGCAGGGGGAAAACCTGGTGCCACGGCGTACAGATGTACGGGTTCTGCCGGCAACAATGGGTAGCTACAATCCGCCCGAAGCTGAGGGTTACTTGAACTCCAGCATCAAACAGCGTGGTCGGTCAACATGGCCTGTACCTCGCGATATCAATCGAGACGGGGTGGATTGAGGCAAATCGAAACGATCGTCCGACATTCCCTGGGCCGCCGGTGCGGTCTTTACGTTACGGCGGCAGCGGCATCCATCATGGTCCTCGGCACCGTGGCGTTCCAGCTGGCCGAAGCAAGAGAAGGCGCGCCATCGCCTCTCAGCAAGCTGGCCTTGGCGACAGCGGCCACCGACTGGAGCCTCGAAGACATTGATATCTTCGACAGCGCATTACATGACCGGAACGGCTGCGAATTCTTCAGTGCGGCGCAAAAGCGCTTGATGGACGCCGCAACGGTCGAGTTGGTAAAATTGCCCGATGGAACTGTCGTGAGCAATGCGGGGCGCCGCGACAACCATGTCGCCGCGACGATCCTGCAAACTTGCGGAACAAATGCGACCGCTACCTGGTGGGCGGAGATCGTTGTCCGGTTTGGCAGCCAGATACTGGGTCATCTCGTTCATGGTGAAGCTGATGGCTTCGCCGTCCGGGAGATCGAGCGTCGCGGTGCCACATTCCATCTGCCGGCCCTGGACACAAGCAAAGGAACTATCGGCCTGAGTTTCTATGCAATCCTCTACGAACCGGTACAGCCGCTTTGGGTTGTTGCGAAGCTTTCCCCCGAAGGGCGTCTGGATGTGCTCAGCAAACCGGTGGATTGAGTTTGTGATCCAAAGCAGCAATGCGGTTGGCATATATGCTAGGCTCGCTACACTGCAATTGTGTTTGCGAGATGCTCATGGTGACCATGTTCCATGCCCTTGACGCCGGTCCGACCGTAAACGAAGGCTACGACACCGAGCGGTCGCAGGCGATCGTTCGGGTCGTCGTCGTCTTCATCGGCATCGCATTCATGATGCACGAAGCGTTGACCGACCAAATACCGGGACCGTTCGATTCGATCATTATCGTGCTGTGCACAGTCATTGCGATCACTTCGGTTCTTATCCTCCTTGCCGTGTTGCTGCGACCGGGCGTCAGCCATCCCCGCCGCATTGTCGGCATGGCGCACGACTATACTGCGCTTACCGTAGCCATGGCGTTCGGCGGTGGGGCGTTGATGCCGCTCTATGCGCTTCTGTTGTGGGTCACGCTCGGGAATGGGTTCCGCTATGGCCCGCGTTATCATCGGGCGGCAATGATCCTTGCCTTGCTGAGCATGCTCATCGTGACGGTCGTCAACCCGTATTGGCGTGGGCTCCCCTTTATTACGCTGACGCTGTTTCTCACCATGCTTTTAGTGCCGGCCTACGCGCAGAGGCTGCTGACCAGGCTGCATCGAGCCCGCGACGCGGCGCTTGAGGCGAACCTTGCCAAGTCACGCTTTCTCGCTCAGGCCAGCCATGATCTGCGCCAGCCGATTCATGCTATCAGCCTGTTCACCGCCTGCCTCAGAGACACTGGCCTCAATGACGAACAGCGGCAGATGGTCGCCAATATCGATCGCTCGCTGAACAGCGTCTCGCGACTGTTCCGCTCGCTGCTCGATCTTTCGACCCTCGACAGTGGCCGCGTCAGTGTCAAGGCCGAAGTCGTCGCGCTCGATCAGGTGCTGAAGGATATCGTCCGCCAGAACGCCGACATGGCGCAATGGGCCAACGTGACGCTGAAACATATGCCCACGAAAGCCTATGTCCGCATCGATCCAAGCCTGCTCACGACCGTTCTGCAGAACATCGTTTCAAACGCCGTCAAATATGCCGGCGGCGGACCCGTTCTGATCGGCTGCCGCCGCAAAGGCGGGAGCTTCGCTGTCCAGGTTTCCGATCGCGGGCCCGGCATTGCCCAGGAACATCTTCCGCAACTATTCGAGGAGTTCTACCAGGTTCGCATGCCCGGCGATCGCGACATCGATGGGGTCGGCCTCGGCCTGTCTATCGTGAAACGCTTGGCGTCGCTGATGCAGTTGACCGTCACTGTCCGTTCCGTCGTCGGCAAAGGGACTACGGTTATGGTCGACGGCCTGCCGCTCGCCGACAAGCCGTCGACGCTCCTCTCCCCGCGGAAAAGTGGCACTTCGAGCGCCATCAACGGTTACCGGATTTTGCTGGTGGAGGACGATCCGATTGTGTTGGCCGCAACCTCTTCGCTGCTCGAGAAATGGGGATGCACCGTCAGCCAGGCGTCAGGCATTCCTCAGGAAGGCAGCGAGGACTGCGATCTCATTATCACCGATTTCGACCTCGGTGAAAAGACGACCGGCAGCGATTGTATCGCCGAGATTCGGCGGAGGGCGCGGCGCGACATCCCGGCGATCATCATGACCGGGCACGATCCGGACACGGTCCGCGCCATCGCAGGAGACAGCGACTTCTTCATCCTGTCGAAGCCGGTGCGTCCGGCGGAATTGCGATCGGTCGTCGTGGCGCAGCGTTTCAAGGGGCAACGTCTGGCAAGAATTCGCGAGGATGCGCCGCATTCCTGAGGGCTTGCGCGAAGCCAATGGCGGCTTGCATGCGAGATAGCGGCAGCCCGCTCTCTGATGTCACAAGCGCAGTTCGTTAGCGCGGGAGACCGCGGCGGCGCGCGTAGTGACATCGAGAACGCGCAAGACGGCCGAGACATGCATGCGCGCTGTAAATGGAGAAATGTCGAGTTCTCGCGCTATCTCCTTGTTCGACTTTCCTTCGCAGATCAGGCCCAGCACTTCACGTTGGCGGGTCGTGAGAGGTGGGCGGTCGTCGCCATTTTCGTTCATGAAGCCGGAGACGCTGTCTCCTATCCTGACGATGAAGTCGCCGTTGCGTATCGCATCAATCGCAGCAGTGATCTCCGTTGGCGCGACGGACTTGCTGATAAAGCCATCCGCGCCCTCCGCCATCACCCGGTCGATGACGTCGCGGTCGTCGACCATCGAGACAATGATGATCGACGAGCTGACGAATTCCTCGCGCAATTCGCGGATCGAGGTTTCGACGCGCAGCCCCGGAAACAAAAGGTCGAGGACAAAGGTTTCCGGAGGGCGGCCGTTTCGTGCCTTTTGCAGCATTTCGTCCATGCTGCCCGCTTCCAGAACTTCGGCCGCAGGCGCGAGATTGTGCACGATCCGGCGCATGCCATCGCGAAAAACCGGATGGTCGTCGGCAATCAGAATTCGCTCACGCCTTGTTTCATCCAATTTTTTACCCCCCTTCCGTCAGCGCCCGATCCATTACTCCGCTCCAGAGGGGGCGTGGGCAGAACGGGAGTGTATTGAGCAAAATATCCTTGCCGAAATCGTTGTTCGTTCATCCCTTCAGTGCGCAGGTAGTGGGCATTGACACGCCTTCAAATACCCTGCAATGGCTGAAAGCGTGATTGGCGAAGGAAAATGCGAAACCCGGCAGTCAGTTTCATTGAGTTTCCTGCGCAATATAGCGCTCGCTGATTTCACGCGCCGTGGCGACATACCATGCATCGGCATCAGCTTGGCCCTGCCGGCTGACCCGGTCAAGATATTCCTGCCCCAGCGCACCGACCCGCTGCCCAATCGTGCGGGCCGCCGTCAGCAGCCATTGATCGGCGCTTGCCTTTCCGAAGGCATTTGAACGGCTTTTGTATGCCTGATCCAGTTGCGCCATTACGGCGTCCTGCGTCTGCTCCACAACATAATCAGGAATGGCCGCCACCGCTGTCGGGTTGTTAGCCGCTCCTCTCTTCTCAAACTCCTGTCGCTCAGCCTCGAGCCTGTTCATATTGTCTTCGGTAAGGATCTGGCTGCCCAGGGTTTGGTTCATCATCATCGTGTTGAAGTCGAGATCCGGCAGAATTTGCGCGGCGGCCGGCCCGGTTGCACAAATCACGGGCAGTACCGCGATGACAAACATGATCCTTCTCACGTCCGTTCCTCCTGATTGGCGCGTAACTTCAATGACGTCGGAAGGGGCGGCCGTCGACATCGATGACGTCGCGGGACGCGCTCTGGAACGAAATCAGCAGGCGCTCATATTGTCCATTGTCGCGCAGGATTTCCATCACCCAGCCATTTAGACGATAACGCCCTCTATTGGCCCCGCCATCTCCTGTCCGGCCGACAATGCCGCCGGAAACGACCGGATTAGCGTTCGGATCGTTCGTCCCGGTCGTGGAGATACCCGTCGAAGAACGCGTCCCATCCGCATTGGAAAGGGTAGAGGAAGAGCTGGAGAAGCCGTTCGCGGCCTGCATGGAGCCTGTTCCTGTGGTACCATAGCTCGACGTCTCGAAGCGCCCGTCAGAATAGAATGTCCAACTGGACGAACTGGTGCTCACGCCCGCGTAGATATCGCCGGAGCCCGACGAGCGACTATAGGTGCCGTTCAGTCGTTCATCGTCACGCGCAGGCAACGCCTGCCAGCCCTGAAGTTTCTTCCAGTCGCCCTTCACCTCGCGAACTGCGTAACCATCCCCGTCACGCCGCCACGTTACCCATTGTTGCGGCTGCAACTGCCGCGAGGCTGCGGCATTGAACTGGTCGGGTGGAAAATCAAGATCCTCATAGGCCGTGCCGTCGTTGAACATCAGATAGGCGGTATGCACGACCTGTCGCATGGTCGAACCCGCGATAGGCCGGTCCTCCCAGGCGACGAAGAAATCTCGGATATCGCGGCTTGAAACGCCTTGTCCGGGCGCTGTCCGGATCGCCTGCGCGATGCGCTCCCGTTCAAGCTGCTGCTCGGACTTGCCATAGCGCCGCAACACTTTTTCGGCCTCGCCGCGCATCGCGATATTCATCGTCTGTTGGATACCCGCCTGGTAGCGCGTCAACACCTCGTTGCCCGCAACAACGATACGCACCAACTGAGCGGTCGTGTCACCGCGCCGGGGCGGCAGCAGCAGGTACTGCACGACGGCATTGCTTTGCTCGCAGATTTGCGCAGCTGCCCCCGACGATATCATCGCCGGTTGTTGGCAGTTATTGCCCCCCGTGGCGCCGACCTGCTGTCGAATGAGGGGCAACTGGCTTTGCAGACTGCCGCCATTGGTCAGCCTCTGTGGCGGTGCGATCCAGATTTCGAGCCGCTCTCCCTGGTTCATGCGCTCGGGGGCGAATGAAGCGCCTTCATTTTCCCCCTGCACCGACCAGCCATCCGGCAGTGACTGGGAATATGCGGCAGAGGCCGACAGAAAAAGCGCCAACAAGGCGATCCCGCCTATGGTGAAGCGGGAAGAATGCACGCGCCTGGTCGCCTTGGGGGTCGATGAATGACGTGAGCTGTGGCCAAACATTGTCGTCATGATATCCCTTCAGTCCGGGCAGGACCATCAGCGCGGCTGAAGGCCACTGTCACCCAGCGCCAGAGCCTGGAAATTCAGGCCTCGCTGCTGCAGATTGCTCTGGGTGCTGGCGGCCAAGCTTTCCAGCGCAGTGCGGTCGCCCGCCTGTTCGGCCTCTTGCCGTGCGCCGATAGCAGAAACGACTTCGTACATCATGCTTTCGGCCTGAAGCTGGCGCTCGGAGGTCGTGCCGGTTATGCCCTTCTGCTCGATGGTCGCACGCACCTGCCTGCGAACGCCATCCACCTGCGTCTGGCTCGGAAGCTGCGGCGCATTGTTGGCGGTCAGCCACATGCTCACCATCCAGGCGGCCATCACGTCCGGGTAGCTCTGCGGGCTCAGGCCATAGGGCTCGCCCACCCGTGCGAATACCGTTCGTACCGGATTTTGCGTGAACCAGTCATCGATGGAGCGGGCCACGGCATCGCCCTTGTTCGCACGAACATGTTCGACGAAGACCATCTTGGCCTGCGCGGAAACCATCGGATCGGCGCCGACAACGGTGTCGTCCGCATTGTTCTGGTTGGCAGGCACGCCGAGCCCGTCAAGCATCATCTTCGGCAGGGCCAGGTCAAATCCGCTCCCGCCATTATCTTGCGCATGTGCCGCCGGAATCGCGATTAGCGCGAACGCCGCAACGAGCGTGGAACGGAGACTAAATCTGATGTGGCGCATTGAATAAGTCCTTCGATGTTGCGGCTCATGCTCCTCGGCAGTTTATGAACGAGTCGGCGCCCGACGATACCTGTACAAGTGTACGTCGTGTCTCGTTTGCATTAGTGTCTAAGATCAGGCTGGTGAAAAATGACGATGGGAAGCGATGCGGAAAAGCACGATTGGCGTCGGCCTGGGATTGTTGCTCATTGCAGTGATTGGGCTCTATTCGGGCGGCACGGCCGGCGGGCCTGACCCGACAAGAATCTTCACCAACCCGCGCACAGCCGAGCTTGCGCGGGCAATCGGCAGCGGGCGCGAGACACGGGTCGAGGAATTGGTTCTGGCAGGGGCAAATCTGTCGGATCGCGGCCAGGGTGATGTCACCCTGCTGCAATGGGCCATGCTGCGCGGACAGCCACGCGTCGTCAAGCTGCTCCTCGATCTTGGCGCGGACCCCATGCAGCGTGGCTACGGCACCGGAACAGCGCTGCACATGGCAGCCCAGGCAAAAAACAAGCCCTATCTTGAAATCCTGCTTGACCATGGCGCCGATCCGAATGCGCGCGACGGGCGCCTGGAAGACTCGGTTCTGTCGGAAGCGATCATGAATCGCAACCATGAAGCGGTGAAGCTTCTCCTGAAGTATCGGGCGGACCCCAATGCCGCCAACAGAGCCGGCGAAACACCCCTCCATACGGCAGCACTTATCAACGATTACAAGGATATGCTGGTGCTGCTTGAGGCCGGCGCCGACCTCACCCTTCGCGACAAGGCGGGCCATACCTTTGCCCGCTATTTCGCTATCACCCCAAAAGAGGAGTTTATGAGTTCGGAGGCGAAATCTGCGCGCAGGGCGGTAGTGGAGTGGCTGGCGCACCATGGCTATCAGGAGTGAATCGCCCCGGTTTGTCGACGGACACGGCCAAGAAGATAAAGGCTCCTAAAAGGGAGAACTGCGAGCTTCGGCAGGCCAATGAAATTCTGCGTGTTCGTTTCCACGCGGAACTGAGTCGGTTTTTCCACCGAAAAGTGTGCTACCTCTGAGTAGGGTTTTCTGATCAGGCGTTGGTCAATGGGCTGGCCTTTTGGAAGCCGATCACCCCGCCAACGGGGTTGTCGATTTATGTTTTAAATTGGGACTCACGCATTGAGCGTTTTCAATGGCCTGTGTGGAATTGAAGTGTAAGGTGTTACGATTCAAATGAGACTTGGCGGGCATTTGTTACACTTAAAATGAGATTGATCGACCGGTCGATCGACCGTAGTGTCGCGTATGATCTCGCCCGCGGATTACAACCCCGATCACGATGACAACCCGGAAGAATTCCTTCGATACCTGCTCCGCCGCACAGGCGGGCAAGTAACCGCTGAGGTTGTTGGGGCTGCACACGAAAAATTTGGCATCCCGCGATCAACACTGTTTCGGCTGGCCGCACGGTTCAGAAAGACGCAACGTACATCAAGTCTCGGCCCCAGGAAACGTGGCACACAAGCAGGCGCGGTCAGGTTGAACCCGAGAACCGAGCGCGTCATTGCCGAGCAAGTGGATGGCTTCTGGCTCAAAAGGGAAAAGCCAAGCTTTGCCGCACTCCTGCGGCGAATTCGGGAAGTCTGCCTGACGGAAGGCCTATCCCCTCCTCACCGGAGCACCGTCCAGCGTAGAGTGTCGGAACTAATTCCATTGTCAGCGGCCCGCAAACGCGGGGAGCGCGAGATCGAGGCAGCATCCACGCCAAGCCCCGGTCGGTTCGCTGTCGCCAAGCCGAACGCCCTTTGGCAGATCGATCACACCATCGTTGACGTCATTGTTGTCGACGAACAGTTTCGCCGGCCCATCGGTCGACCAGTTCTGACGATTGCTATCGACGTTTGCACAAGAATGGTCGCGGGGTTCCATCTATCATTGGAGGCGCCATCAAGTACGTCTGTTGGCCTCTGCCTCCTACACGCGGTGTACGACAAGACTGCCTGGCTGGACGAGCGCGAAATTGACATCCCCTGGCCTGTTGCTGGATTGCCCGAGGTTCTTCATTGCGACAATGGCGCGGATTTCAGGTCACGGGCATTGTCCGATGCCTGCAAGGAGTATGGGATGAGACTCCAGTTCCGACCGCCGGCAACACCACGCTTTGGGGGCCATATCGAGCGGCTGATCGGGACAATGATGGGAGCAGTGCACCTGCTGCCCGGCACAACGTTCAGCAATGTGAAGATCCGAGGCGGTTACGATTCCGAAGGCCGCGCCAATCTCACATTGCGAGAGTTGGAGAAATGGATTGCCCTGGAAATCACAGGCAAATACCATCAACGCATCCACTCATCATTGTTGCGCCCTCCCCTGGCGGTCTGGCACGAGCGGCAAGGTGAAGTCGACTTCAATCTGCCATCTGATCGAATGGCATTCTGGACCAGCTTCCTTCCTGGTGACCGGCGGCGCTTGCTGAAAGACGGTATCCATCTGGAAAAGATCCGGTACTGGTCTGACGCCCTATCGCGTGATGTCGGCCGCCGCACCGAACTCGAGATCAAATATGACCCACGCGACCTATCCCGAATATTCGTTCGCCAATCAGACGGCCGGTTTATCGAAGCACGGTACCGCAATCTCGCCTTCCCGCCCGTGTCCTGGTGGGAGTGGAAGCATGCCAAGAAGACACTTCGAGACCAGGGACGGCTTGAGTTGCAGGAAGAGGTTATCTTTGCAGCCATCGCGCAGCAAAGGCAGATCGAGGACATCGCTGCATCCTCAAGCGCAAAAGCTCGCCGGAATATTAAGCGAAGACCTATTGAACGGCAACATGACGAGCATCGTCCCATTACTGCAATCGATATGGCAAAACCAAACCATTCAGACGACGACACGGAATTCTGGGATCAATGATTGAACTCCCTCATCGGGCGCCCGGCGCTGCCGCACTGGCAAATGGGCAGAACCATGCAAGGATACGCGCCATTCGATCCGATCGCTGGGTAGGCTTTGATCGCGCTCGCCGGGTGTTACGCCATCTTGATGCGTTGTGCGACCATCCGCCAACAACACGGCCACCCAGCCTCGCTATATACGGTCACAGTGGCATGGGCAAAACAATGCTCGTGGAGAAGTTCAAGCGGGATCATCCGCCGACGATTAACCACAGCACCGGCGCGGAGAGCATGCCGGTGCTGGCGATTACATTAACGTCGCGCCCAACAGAGCGTCGGGTCTGCGGGCAGTTGCTGATGGCGATGGGAGCCAGCATCAACGAACGCCATGACCCTCATGGAGCTTGAGATACGAACCGTTCTCTTGCTGAAAAGCAACAATGTGCGTGTTCTGGTGTTTGACGAGGTCCATAATCTCCTCGCCGGCACCCCGAGGGAACAGCGCGTTATCCTCCAGCTTCTGCGATATCTGAGTAACGAGATCAAAGCCTCGCTTGTCTGCCTCGGTGTATCAGAAGCGCGTGATGCGATTGCCGGCGATACACAACTGGCCCGGCGTCTGGATCAGTTTGTTCTACCCAGATGGAAGGCCGATGAGGAATTCCAGGAACTTGTAACCGCGATCCTGCGCAGCTTGCCGCTGAGGCTTCCATCGGCCTTGTCGAGCCAAAGCCTACGACATCTTTCTCGTCTCGGTGACGGCATCACAGCTCGCGTATTCGGGATACTCAACGAACTCGCGATCCAGGCGATCCAGAATGGTATCGACCGCATCACCGACGAAAGCATCGAATCCTGGAGGCCAGCCTTGGAAAAGGAAGCAGCATTCGCATAGCCGGTCAGACGTTACACTTCAATTGAGACTCATCTGCTCCGAGTCTCAATTGAAGTGTATCTTATTCGCGGAAAACGGCTGGGTCTCAGATTGAAGTGTGAATCGACAAGCGGCTCGGTCGGTTTCATCGGCCGAAAAGATAGATGATAAGTGCGCTTTATACCGAATTATGGCCATAACCGCACAGCATGTCATGCAAGAAAAACCTCCGATAATCTTGCCTTATCGCTCCTTTTGCTGGATGATGCCCAATCGGCGCGCACGGCAGCAAAACCCCCAAAAATGCGGGCTTGCCAGCCTCAGCACGACATCACAGCCAGTGCTATCGGCGTCATACAGATTTTGTGAGCACCAAAGAGGACATGATGACGTCCCAGGAGGTGGTGTAGCTGGCGGGGTGGCCATCGGTGTTTTTCCGATAGGGTCGGGTTGTTCAAGACCAACCTGAGGGGAAGACCACCGATCACCGACGAGATGATGAACCTGTGCTCGCTTGTTGAGAAGAGGGCGGACACGGATTTGCTGCGCGAGATGATCGGCGTTGCCGCCGAGAAGCTGATGGAGTTGGAGGTCGGGGCGAAGACGGGCGCGGCCTATGGCGCGAAGGACACCCTTCGGCTTGCCCAGCGCAATGACTACCGTGAGCGAGACTGGGAGACGCGGGCCGGCACGGTGGAACTGCGTATCCCGAAGCTGCGCACCGGCAGCTACTTCCCGAACTTTCTCGAACCGCGCCGCATGGCGGAAAAGGCCGTGACCGCCCGTCATCCAGGAAGCCTACATCCAGGGTGTTTCGACCCGCTCGGTCGACGATCTGGTCAAGGCGATGGGCATGAGCGGCATCTCCAAGAGCACAGGTCAGCCGCCTGTGCGAGGAGATCGACGACAGGTGAAGGCCTTCCTCGCCCGACCGATCGAGGGCGACTGGCCGTATCTTTGGATCGACGCCACCTATCTGAAGGTTCGTCGCGGCGGCCGCATCGTCTCGGTCGCCGTCGGCGTCAACGCGGATGGCCGCCGCGAGGTGCTGGGCATGGAGATCGGCATCTCCGAGGCCAGAGCCGATCTGGAGGGAGTTCCTGCGCAAGCTGACGCGGCACAGCCTGCGCGGCGTCAAGCTCACCCAACTCATGGACACCGCCGAAGAAAACGTGCTCGCCTATGACCAAGATGATCGGGCGACCGCTCGCATCCATTACGGCATAAAGCTTGATGTCCGTAGCACCTTTCGTGCAGCCGATCAGACGCCCCTTTTCTACTCGTAAGCCAGAAGCCATGCGGTGCTGCCTTGAGATAGGTCGCATCAGTCATAATCGTCTTGCATCCTGGAATCTGAGGCATGACCAGACCATCCATCAACTTGCAGGAAGATGTTCTTCTCGCCTCAGCGCTTACAACGGTTTAAAAGCGGCTTGGATGGAGCATATTCCTTCGGCACATCGTGCCACCCAAGCCGCTTGCTGTCGACGGAGATGATGCAGCTGTGACGAATGACAGGGCAAGCCTGAGCCAGCATTTCGCGAAACGCTTGTCCGAGGCCGGGTAGTTGTGCCTATCCACTCCGGCCTAAATCCCCTTCCGATATCAGACCGTACCGACAACATCCTCCACCATGAACAATCCTCAGCCGTATGAATGGTTTTCGTGCGAAACAAGCTTCTGTTTACAATCCCATCGAAACAGACCACGAAACCCCTCCCCTCTTTTCTGAACCGCATAAAGAAAGTTCAGTCGCACCCCAGCCTCTTCTCTTGTGTGAAAAAGCTCTTCAGCAGCTTGCGCCGGTTTTCCGCCATGCCGGAACGGCTTCCGTCATGCTGTCATCGCCGCCTCCGCCCCACTAGTTTTAAGCGCTGCCATCAGCATCGGGCCGACGGAGAAGTTGCCGCTGCCTGCCTTTTCGGTGAGGGCTCGCAGATAACCTCCCGCTGAATGGATATGCTGCGATCGCTGGAGAATGCAGGCTATGACGATGGCAGTGCTTTCCTGCCCCATCACCTCCAGCGCATCGGCATAGGCGGATGGCGATATGCCCAGGTAGCCGCGTACCTGAGCTGCGGTTGTCATGAAATCACGCCAGCTATCGATACCATCAACAGCATAGTCGCGGATATCCGGGCAGGCACGCAAAACCAAACCAAGCGGATAGGTCTTTGGTAGATCAAACGGTTGGGAAGCTGGCTCAGTCTCGACCCTGTTTTTTTCTGAAGCAGGTTCAAATTCAGAATAGGTGTTTGTGTTTGAATCAGATTGCTGCCGTTCATTTTGTTGGTCATTGCCGTTCATAAATTCAGTATTCATATGCATTTCCAGCAACTTATCGACATCCTCGCGAATCTGTTCAAGGTTGCTGACAATAAATTCCATATCCGCAAGTGAAGCGCGGCGGGGAATGGCCTCAACAATGGCGCGGAAACGCTGCCAAAGACTTGTCCAGTCGCCCGTAGCCTGCTCCTCCAGAGCCGCCTCGATCAACTTGCTGATATCGCGGCGGTGTAGCGTGATGCGCTCACGCATCAGCTTCAGCGCCTGAGCCTCGGCCCGCACCTGCTCGGACGCTGCCGCAAACTCCCCCGCCCGTACCAGCAATGGCGCAAGCGAGAAGCCGAACGCCTCGCCAGGCTCCCCTTCCCGGCTTCTGCGCGCATAGCGCTTGCCATTGGGACTGTCGCGGCGAACAATCAATCCGCCATCCACCAGGGCCGCCAGATGGCGCCGCAAGGTCACTTCCGACATGCCATGAGCCCGCAGAGCGAGCTGGCGGTTCGACGGAAACACGACAAGGCCATGCTCCTCGGATAGCTCCTCATGCGGATAAAACGACAGCAATGCCGCGAGGATCGCCAGCGCCCGGTCGCCCACGCCTATGATCGTCTTTCCCTCACACAGATCTCTGTAGACCTGCCACTTGCCCGCTGTCGCCCCTTCCGGGATAGCAGCCGCTTCCTGCTGCACTGCCAGCATGGCAAGCGACATCGGCCGCCGCCCAAAAGGCGTCGCTGCAATATGCGTATCCATGTCCTTCCACCTTCAATCAGGCAAAAGAAACCCGCCCGTCAAAACGACAGTTTCAACGCTTGACACAGATTCACGGAAATGCGATTCTCGGATTGTCCAGATACGAGAAGGGCTTCCGCGACGAAAGTCGTTCGGGGGCCTTTTTCTTTTGCGGCTTCAATGCTCCTGTTCGGTTTTCTCCGATTTTCTGAATGCCTCATAAAGGCTGCTCAGATTACTCGAAATCCACTCGGCAAATCTGGGTCCGTCGGCTGCTCCAATTGCAAGAGTTGCCGTCTTACCTGCCTTTTTCAGTCGTACGCTGACCTTCTTGTCCTGCGGCAACCAGGCTGTGTCCGCAGACTTCGTGACAGTCTTGCGAGCCGGCTTACTCCCGGCAGCCAAAGCTGCGTGCAAAGCCTCAAAGCGGGCGTTGCTGTCGAGCTGGCTGAACTCGGGCGTTGCGGCGACGGAGCTAGCCATTTCCAGCCGGCGAGGCACCAGAAGGGAGAGCTCTATCCACCTCTCCCGGCCGATAGCCGGCGCCGGGCCGATTGCCCTGATGATATCTTCTGGGATGCGGGTTACTGTCGTGATCATCTTAGACACAGCCGCTTCGTTAGAAGCCAGAGCCGAACAGATGATGTCGCGGGTGTAACCAAGATCCTCGAGGCGCTTTGCGAATGCGGCCTTCTCGATAAAGCTCAAATTCGCCCGGGCAGAATTCTCCTGCCCCTGAGCGATGACATGCGCCTTGTCATCGATCGCTTTCACCACGGCCCGGACCTTGCGGCCAAGCTCTTTCGCCACCCTGACGCGACGATGGCCGAACACGATCATGTAGCGACCTTCCCTCTCGGGATGAGGTCGCACCAGTATCGGCGAATTCTGGCCATTCTCTCTTATGGCTTCGAGAAGTTCCCTGTGATGTTCCTGATCTTCGGAGAGACGGTCGGCAACAAACGAGCCATCGATCATCTCGGGGTCGAGATCCACCACCTGCTCGCCTTCAAGATAGGCATCGGCCTGCCGCGCCAGCTCGCTGACTGAGCGGATCATCGACTTGGACGCCCCGCGCATGGGATAGGCGGGCGCATTCGAAGCGCCCTGCCCTTCCTCATTTGTCTCCATAAGGCCTGACAGCAGGTTCTTACGGGCCATTCAACCTCTCCTGTTGTTGCCTAATTCGTTGAAACACAACGGCGAAGACGTGTTTTTGTCGGCTGACAAGATCACCTCCCCCACGCTTCGTGAATAAGTCCGGCTATTTCCGAGTTCACGCCATCCAGAGATTCCATCGCCCGCTCATAGGTCGAACGGGTCATGGTGTTCTTTTCCACCTCGTACAAAGTCTGCTTGGTGATGCCGGCATCGGATATGGCCGTGGACTTGAGCATCTGGTTTCTGAGGATGAATTCGCCAAACAGCGTCTGCAGGAAAGCCACCATCTGCGCCTGCGGCTGATCCATCGGTTCGTAGCGCGTGATCAGATAGCGATACCATTCCAGATTGACCTCTGCGCCGGCGCTGCGGATCGGCTCCAGAATATTGCCCAGCATCAGCAGGAACTGGCCCATCGACATCACATCCAGCATCTGCGGATGGATGGTAATCAGCACCGACGTGGCGGCTGTCAAAGCAGCAATCGTCAGATAGCCGAGATGTGGCGGACAGTCGACGACCACGACATCGTAGCGGCTCTCCACCTCTTCCAGAGATCGCGCGATGCGCGTGAAAAAGGCCTTGCCTGCATTGGAGCTGCGATCGGCCATCGCCAGCGGCGTATCGTACTCGAATTCCTGCAATTCGAGATTTGCGGGAACGATGTCGAGCCCCGGGAAATTGGTGGTATGAATGATGTCGGAAAGGGAGACCCGTTCGTCATCATAACGGATGGCGTCGTAGAGCGACTTGATCCTGTCGAGTTCGGGCTGGAAGCCATGCAGCGAAGACATCGATGCCTGCGGATCGAGGTCGACTGCCAACACCCGGTGCCCGGTCAGCGCCAGATACTGCGCCAGATGCGCCGCCGTCGTCGTCTTGCCGGAGCCGCCCTTGAAATTGACGACGGCCAGAACCTGCAGCTTTTCTCCCGGGCGGCGATGCGGAACATATCTGCGCGCTTCCGAGCGTCCGTACTGGTCGAGATACTGTCTGAGCTCCAGCATCTGCTGTGCAGTATAAGAGCGCCGGCCCGTCGATGACGTTTCAGGAACGGGGCCCTTCCCTTCCAGATGCAGCTTCTTCAGATGGCTCTGGGAAACGCCCAGGTAATTCGCGACTTCCGCCAGCGTGAACGAACGCAGATCCTTCTTAGCAAGCGGTGGGAATCGCTGCAGGCTCAGAAGGTGCAGCTTCTGCGAAATCTGATCGCCCTGCTCGAGAATGTGTTTCTCGAAATGCAACGGCTCTCTTGCTGGTCTCGGTGAACTCACGTTCATTCGGGCTGCATTTCCTAATAACGATTTTTAGAGAAGTTTCTCCAAACAACCGTGATTATGCCCGATTCGGGTTTGCCGGCAATAGCGCCCCCTGCTGAATCAATCCCCTCCCCCAGCTAAATAACAGCACTCACCTTCCATAGAAATTTATATGCCTTTGAAATAAAAGCCCTTTGTTGGGATTTTGTCCGCTGACAAGCCTGCATCCCCACCTTTTCAGACACAAGAATTCGCCGACAGCCCTTGTTCAGGCGAATATGTTCTGGCCGCTGACGGTGAAACAGCCAGCGAATCGATTTTGGCGTTGCGCTCCTGCATGTGGTCTGGCGGCCTGTAGAAAACGCTTCGGAACACCGGACGCATTCCAGCACACTGACCCCGTATAACTGAAGTTGTGCTGTGCCGGGCGGATGATGTTATGCTCGGCATGTCATTCGCCGGAATCGGGAACCTTCGTCGAATGGGGAGAGGGGAAACAGTTGCTTATGACGATCACGACTTCAATGAACCGTCCGTCCGGCGCGGTTTTCACATGGCTGGTGGCATCACAAAAGTCATATGCCGGATCAGCCGGGCCCGGTTTCATCAAAGCTGTGGCCTGACCGCAGTGGAGAAAGCTCGTCCGCTCACCCGCATTCAGACAAAGCGGCGCCGAAAAATTCTGGAAGCAGCGCTGGAGATATTTTCCACGCATGGCTTTCGCGGCGCGACCATCGACCAGATCGCTGAAGCTGCCGGCATGTCCAAGCCCAACCTGCTGTACTATTTCCGCAGCAAGGAGGAGATCCACAGCACACTGATCAAGCGTCTGCTGGACGACTGGCTACAACCGCTCCGCGATCTCGATGCCGATGGCGATCCGATGGCCGAGTTGCAGTCATATATCCGGCGCAAGATGGAGATGTCCCGGGATTTCCCGAGAGAGGGAAGGCTGTTCACCAACGAGATTTTGCAGGGCGCACCGCACACGCTGGAAATGCTTCAGGATGTGCTGAAACCGCTTGTCGACGAAAAGGTGAAGGTCATCGCAGGGTGGATGAAAGATGGCCGTATCGCCCGGACCGATCCATATCACCTGATCTTCTCGCTCTGGGCGACGACACAGCACTATGCCGATTTCGAGGTGCAGGTGAGGGCGGTTCTTGGGCCTGATCGCAGCGGGGAGCGGCTGTTTGAAGATGGAGCTCAGTTCCTCGAACAGCTTTACCTCAACGGGCTTTCGCCAGAGGCCAGCAGAAACTGACCGGCCGCGCAGATTGCTCTGCGCGGCCGGTGTGGTCCTGCATGTGTTTCGGCGGGATCACACGCCGATGGGCATATGCTCCGGGGAACGGGTGACAGCGCGTGGCGCGGTCAGTTCCTTCCATGTCGAAAGTGCCTTGTTGACGGCCTGGAAAGGCTGACGGGCAATGAACTTGCCGCGTCCGGGCTTTGCTCTGGCAACGCCTTCGCCCCAAACGACGTCCCCGCGCGAAAGCGTGTAGCGCGGCAGACCGGACACCTTCATGCCCTCGAAAACATTGTAGTCGATGATCGACTTCTGGGTCGCGGCAGAGATAGTCTTGCCTGTCTTCGGGTCCCACACAACGAGATCGGCATCGGCACCCGGCACGATAGCACCCTTGCGCGGATAGATGTTGAGGATCTTCGCGATGTTGGTGGAGGTCACGGCGACGAACTCGTTCGGCGTCAGCCGGCCGGTTTCGACGCCAGTGGACCACAGCACCGACAAGCGGTCTTCGACGCCGCCCGTGCCATTGGGAATCTTCGTGAAATCGTTGAGCCCGAGCAGCTTCTGCTTCATGGTGAAGGCGGCGTGATCGGTAGCCACCGTATGCAGCGAGCCCGATTGCAGACCCGCCCACAGCGAAGCCTGATGGCGGGCGTCGCGGAAGGGCGGAGACATGACGCGCTGCGCCGCGTGGGCCCAGTCGGGATTGGCATATTCGCTTTCATCCAGCGTCAGGTGCTGGATCAGCGGCTCGCCATAGACACGGATGCCCTTGTGCTGGGCGCGGCGGATGGCTTCGTGCGCCTGCTCGCAGGAGACGTGCACGATGTAGATCGGAACGCCGGCGGCATCGGCAATAGTGATGGCGCGGTTGACGGCCTCGCCTTCGACATCCGGAGGCCGCGAATAGGCATGCGCCTCGGGGCCGCTCAGCCCGGAACTCATCAGCTTCTGCTGCATGGCCGCGACAAGGTCGCCGTTTTCGGCATGAACGAAGGGGATGGCGCCAAGCGCGGCGCAGCGCTGGAACGAGGCGAACATCTCGTCGTCGTTGACCATCAGCGCGCCCTTGTAGGCCATGAAGTGCTTGAACGTGTTCACGCCGCGCCCGACGACGGTTTCCATCTCCTCGAAAATCTTTTTCGACCAGCCGGTGATCGAGACATGGAAGGAATAGTCGCTGCACGCCTGACGCGCCGCGCGCTCCTCCCACTCATTAAGGGCTGCTATCAGTCCGTCCTCACCGGGAATGACGAAGTCCACCACCATCGTCGTTCCGCCGGAAACGGCGGCATAAGTGCCGCTTTCCCATGTCTCGGCCGTGGTGGTGCCCATGAAGGGCATCTCAAAATGGGTGTGCGGGTCGATGCCACCGGGAATGATCAATGCGCCTTCGGCATCGATGACCTCATCACCCTTGAGATCCGGTCCGATGGCGGCGATGGTCTCGCCTTCGATCAGCACATCCGCCTCATAGCTGCGGTCGGCGGCGACGATCGTGCCTCCCTTGATTACTTTCGACATTGCTGAAGCCTTTCATTTTCATGCGGGTGACCGGGCGCGCGATGCGGCCGGGTCGAACGGGGCTATGCGGGCGCTTGTTTCGTCTGTCGCGCAGCTGACGGATCGGGGGGAATCAGCCTGCGAACCACCGCTGCGCCACAGGGCGGTGATGGAGACCGCCGGCCATCAGCCGGCGGCTGTCCTGAAGGGATGTGCGATGGGAACGGAATCAGATTCCCTTCCCACGGCTTTTTCCTAGTCGGTGGCGACAGTACCCAACGCACGGCGCTTGGCTGTGCTGAGCTGGCAATAAATCAGCGCGGAGAGCACGACGCCGACAGGCCAGGAGAAGGGCGTCCAGGCGCTGATCGCAGGGATGACCGACATGCCGATGGCAATGACGCCCGAGATGACAAGGGCAATGATGGCGTTGGTGTTATAGCCGCCATTGTAATAGTACTTGCCGCCGGGCGTATCGTCGAACAGAGCATCCGAATCGATTTTCTGACGCCTGATGATGTAGTAGTCCGCCATCACGATGCCGTAGAGCGGCCCCATCAGGGCTCCGACGCTGCCGATGAAGTGATTAACGATCACCGGGCTGGAGAACAGGTTCCACGGCGTCACGATCACCGACAGAATGGCCACGACCACACCTGCCTTGCGGAAGGTGAAGTGACGCGGCCACACATTGATGATGTCATAGACCGGCGCGACGAAGTTCATGATGATGTTGATGCCGGCCGTGGCCGTGCCGATGGCGATGATGGCCACCAGCAGGATGGCGATGCTGTCGATGTCCTTCATCAGCGCGATCGGATCGTGGATCGCCTCGCCATAGACCTTCACCGAGGCCAGCGCGATGACGATGGAGATGGCGCCGAAAGCCGTCGCGTTCAGCAGCAGGCCCCATGCGTTGCCACGGCGCACCGAGGCCTCGTCGGGCGCGTTGCGGGTAAAGTCGGCAAAGTTCAGCGTCGGGCCGGCAAGATAGGCGACAACGATGAACATGGCGGAAGCCATGCCGAAAAGCCCGCTGTCGTGCTCTATGGTGCGATAGCTGAAATCGACCGACCAGCCGGCACGTGCCAGAACCCATACGGCAAGCGCGATCATGGCGATCCAGATGGCGGGACCGGCGAAGTCGGAGAGGCGGCGCACCGCCTCCATGCCGCGCGACAGGACGATGAGCTGCGCAAAGGACAACACGAGGAAACAGATCCAGCCGAGCGCCGACAGGCCCGCGAACGAGCTTTCCGTAAGGGTTGCCGAGGATGGAAACACCTTGATGACCAGAAGCATCATCGCCGCGGAGGCCAGATAAGTCTGGATGCCGTACCACGCCACGGCAACGATGGCACGCAAAATGGCGGGGATGTTGGCGCCGTAGACGCCGAAGCTGGCACGCGCAAAGACCGGGAACGGCACCTTGACGCGCTGACCGGCCACGCCGCTCATATTGTTGGTGAAATAGAGAATGATGATGCCCGCCGTGAATGCAGCGATCATCTGGTATCCGCTCAGGCCCAGTGCGAACAGGCCGACCGCCATCGTGTATCCGCCAAGGCTGTGCCAGCCCGACATCCACCAGGCAAACAGGTTCCATGTCTTCCATGTACCCGTAGCCGTCTCCGGCGATAGCTCGACGTTGAAAAGTCGAGACGATTCATTTGCATGCTTATGCATTAAGCTCCTCCCAGAATGGTTGCGTTGATGTCGTATCCTGCCCGGCACCTCCTAGGCCGCTGCGGGACACGCTGATGTTCAGCTGTCGATGATGGTCAGCCCCCTTGCGATACACGCCACCCGTCTTCGCCCCGGCGGGGAGAGGCGGTTGTGGAATGATCCGTATGTCATGAGGGCTGGAGGCAGAGCCTCACCACAGGCACCGCCATGGTGCAGGAGGGGCGGGCTCTGCATGTCCTGAAATGCCTTGAAAGGCACTTGCGGGCATCTTGCGGACGGTGCGGCGCAGGCGATGGGAAATGGTATTGGCTGCGCGGATCGCGCCTTGCCGGTCACATCGGGAACTTCACGCCGACACATCATGTCGAATTCTCTCCCATATGCATGGCATCGGAGATTTCCTGCCCGGATTCTGATGTCCGGTTGAGCGGATCCCCAAGCCTGGCGCCGGCACCCATCTTCAGATGGACTCAGGATACCGAAGCCAAAGATAACGAAATTTCAGCGGGTTACCTTAGCCGTAAACATTCCGGCTGACGTTTCGTAAACACCCACTTGACATTTTTTTATCATGCAGTCAAATTTTGATCAGATGATAAAAAATGGGAGGAGGAACCCATGAAGCAGGCACTCGCCACAGGTGCAGGCTTGCCACGGAGGAGGGGCGGATTCCGTATCCGCGTCAGTTCCGGAGAAGGCATTTTTCTGCACGATCATTCTCCTGCGACCGTCTGACGGCCGGCACCATGATCACGATCGATGACGTCTACGCGGCAGACCGCGTCAGCGAAGCCGGACTTGCGCGCCTGCGTCAGCGGGCCTGTGAAATCCGCGACCAGCACTGGGGACGGGAGATCACTTACTCCCGCAAGGTTTTCATCCCCCTCACCAATATGTGCCGCAACACCTGCGGCTACTGCGTCTTCGTCAAGCACCCGGGCGATCCGGCGGCCAACTACCTGACGCCCGACGATGTGCTCGACATCGCCCGCCGGGGTGAACGCCTCGGCTGCAAGGAAGCCCTGTTCTCGCTGGGCGAACGCCCGGAGCGGCGCTACCCGGAAGCAGCCGCCATTCTGAAGGACCTCGGCTACGCCACCACCGTCGACTATCTGGTCGATGCCTGCCGTCTGGTTCTCGAACACACCTCGCTGATCCCGCATGTCAATGCGGGCACGCTGACCGAAGAGGAGGTGGAGCGGCTTGGCGAGGTCTCGGCCTCGATGGGCATGATGCTGGAAAATGTCAGCAAGCGCCTGTCGAAGCCCGGCCTGCCGCATCATGCCTGCCCCGACAAGGCGCCGGTATTGCGCCTGCGCACCATCGAGGCGGCAGGGCGTCTCGGCGTTCCCTTCACCACCGGCATCCTGATCGGCATCGGCGAGACATGGTCCGAGCGCATCGACAGCCTGATTGCCATCAACGAAATCCATCTGCGCCATGGCAATGTGCAGGAGGTGATCATCCAGAATTTTCGCGCCAAGGCGGGCACCGCCATGGCCGAATGGATCGAGCCCTCCCGCCACGAAATGCTGAAGACGCTGGCTGCGGCCCGTATCGTGCTTGACCCCACGATCAGCCTGCAGGCCCCGCCCAATCTCGATGAGGAGTTCGAGGACTACATCGACTCCGGCATCAACGACTGGGGCGGCATCTCGCCGCTCACCAGGGACCACATCAACCCCGAGCGGGCATGGCCGGCGCTGGGCGAGCTTTCGCGCCGCACCTCCGCCAAGGGGTATCGCCTCGCCGAACGGCTGACCGTCTACCCCCGCTATTTGGCCGAGTGCCGGCAAGCGCTGGCCGGCCCGCTGTCCCGTCTTGCCCGCGCCGACGGTCTGGCGCGCGAACAATTCACGAGTTGAGCCATGAGCATCGATCTCGAAGTCATGAAGCAGTTGGAAAACCGCCCGGATGAGGTTCTGGCACGGGCCTCCGCACAGGTGCGCGCCATTCTCGAGCGCGCGCTGGCAGGCGGGGAAATTTCGCGCGAGGCAGGTGAAGTCCTGTTCAACTCCGAGGGCGCGGATCTTTCCGCCGTTCTCAAGGTGGCCGATACGGTGCGGCGCGAGCGGGTGGGCGACCGGGCAACCTTCGTCACCGTGCGCAACATCAACTTCACCAATGTCTGCTACATGGCCTGCCAGTTCTGCAATTTCGGCGTGCGCAAGGAGGCCAGCGGCGCAGAGCTGCTGACGCCCGAACAGGTGGCGGCACGCGCCGAGGAAGCGTGGAACCGGGGCGGCACCGAGGTCTGCATTCAGGGCGGCCTGCATCCCGACATTCCCGGCGACTATTATGTGCAGTTGCTGCGCGCGGTGAAGAAGCGTGTGCCGAAGATGCATGTCCACGCCTTCTCGCCCTTCGAGATCTGGTACGGCGTGCGCAAGAGCCGCATGCCGCTCGACGATTTCCTCGCCATGCTGCGCGACGAGGGGCTGGGCTCCATGCCGGGCACGGCAGCGGAAATCCTCGACACCGAAATCCGCCTGCAGCTCACCCGCAACAAGCTTTCCGCCGACGAGTGGGAACGGATCATCCGCGCCGCGCACCGGCAGAATATTCCGACCACCTCGACCATCATGTACGGCCATATCGACGGGCCGTCTCACTGGGCCGCCCATATCGACAGGCTGCGTTCGATCCAGAAGGACACCGGCGGCTTCACCGAACTGGTGCCGCTCGGCTTTATCCACGAAAACACCCGCCTTTACCGCAATGTGCCGGGCGTGCGGCCGGGACCTTCTATGACCGAGAACCTGAAGATGCACGCCGTGGCGCGCATCATGCTTCAGGGTTACATCGATAACATCCAGGCATCGTGGGTGAAGCTCGGCCCGGAAATGGCGCAGACCATGCTGGCCTGCGGCGTCAACGATCTCGGCGGGACGCTGATGAACGAGAGCATCTCGCGGGCAGCCGGAGCAAAGCACGGGCAGGAGATCACGCCGCTGGAGATGGTGCGCATCATCCGCGCGGCGGGCCGCATTCCGGTGCAGCGCAACACGCTCTACCAGACGCTGGAAGACTTCACCGATCACGATCCTCCCGAGATCGAGCCGCTGGTCGAGCGGGTGTGCGGCGCAAGCCCGCTCGCTTTCCTCACGCAGGCAGAAATGCAGCAGGCGGCAAGGGGCTGACGGATGGGAGCTGACGTTCAGAAAGTGGTGCTGCTTGCCGGTGGCGTCGGTGGCGCGCGCATGGCCGAAGGGCTGATGCGCGCCCTGCCGGAAGGGGCGCTCACCGTCGTCGTCAATGTCGGTGACGACGACACCTTCTATGGCCTGCTCGTCTGTCCCGACATCGACACCATACTCTATACGCTCTCCGACCGGATCGACCGGGGGCAAGGGTGGGGCGTCGCCAACGATACGGTGAACGGCCTCAATGTCCTGCGCGATCTTGGTGCCCCGGTGTGGATGAAGCTCGGAGACGCCGATTTCGGCCTGCATATCTGGCGCAACTGGCGCATGTCGCAGGGTGCGTCGCTGAGCGAGGTGACGGAAGAATGCGCCGCCCGCTTCGGCGTCAGGGCCCGGATCCTGCCCGCTACGGACGATCCCTTGCGCACCAGGCTGATGACGGAGAAGGGCCCGCTCGACTTCCAGAACTGGTTCGTCGGCGAACGCTGCCAGCCGGCCGTGCGCGAGATCAGCTATGCCGGCGCGGAAGAGGCTGCCGCCAGCCCTCAGGCACTTGCCGCCATCAGGGAAGCAGACCTGATCGTCTTCGCTCCTTCCAACCCGCTGCTGTCGCTTGAGCCGCTCCTGTCGGTGAAGGCCCTGCGCGAAGCGGTCGCCGCAAGCCATGCGCCCCGCATCGGCGTATCGCCGCTGATCGGCGGCAAGGCGGTAAAGGGTCCGCTCGACAAGCTGCTTGCCGATCTCTGCCAAGCCGGCGGCGCTGCCGGCGTTGCCGCCCGCTACAAGGGCCTGATCGACGGTTTTCTGGTCGACAGCGGCGACGTCAACGACATTGCAGCCATCGAGGCCGACGGCATAAGCGTCCATGCCACCGACATATTGATGCGCGATCCCGCCGGAGCGGAACGCCTTGCCCGCGAGCTTATCGGCTTCGCTCCAACGCTCGGAGCCCCGGCACCCGGAGTTCGGGCATGACGGTCGCCATCGCCATATTGATGAAGGACCCCTGTCAGGCCAAGACGCGTCTCAAACCCGCACTTGGCAACGACGCGCGCGAAACGCTGGCGCTGCTCCTGTTCGAAAATACGCTGGGCTTCTTTCGCCGCTTCTATGGCGACAATCCTCTGGCGGTGGTTACGCCATCGGAGCGCGTGGCCGAGATCGCGCGCGCTCATGATGCGGCCGCGCTCGGCCAGAACGGAAAGGCCGGCATCAACGGGGCGGCGGCCCGCGCCGCCGAATGGGCCCGCTCCATCAACGCCGAAAAGCTTCTCGTCATCCATGCCGACATCCCGACACTTGAGGCGGCCGAGATCGCCATCCTGATCGGGGCTTCGGACGAAGCTTCTGTGGTCATCGCCGAATCCCACGACGGCGGCACCAATGCGATCCTGCTTTCGCCGCCCGACGCAATCCCGTTCAGCTTCGGCCCACGCTCGGCGGATGCGCATGAGACGGCGGCAAAGGGGAAGGGCAGGGGCTGCACGCGGCTCACGCTTCCAAATCTCTGCCGCGACATCGACACGCCACACGATCTCTTCTCGGCGTCCACCTCGGGCAGCATCCGCAGGCAGGGCGTCAGCCTGTTCGCCGTGGCAGGAATCCCGGAGATCGGGGCGGGTGACGATCTGTCGGCGGCGATCGGGCAGGCCCTCTCCGACATGGGCAGCGAGCTGATGCCGCGAGACATCGTGATCGTTGCGCAGAAGATCGTCTCCAAGAGCGAAGCGCGGATGTTTGCGCTCGACGCCTTCGTGCCCTCGCCGCGCGCTCTCGAGCTCGCGGCCGAAATCGGCAAGGACGCGCGCAAGGTCGAGGCGATCCTGTCGGAATCCTCCGACATCATCCGCGCCCGGCGGCAGGAGCCGGACGGCCTTCTGATCACCCGCCACCGTCAGGGCTGGATCTGCGCCAATGCCGGCATCGACCAGTCGAATCTGGGCGAGGGCAGGGACGACATGCTGCTGCTTCTCCCCGAGGACCCCGATGCCAGCGCCGCCCGCCTCCGGACCGGACTTGAGGAGCGCTATGGCGTGCAGATCGGCGTCGTCATCACCGACACCTTCGGCAGGCCATGGCGTCACGGTCTGGTCAATGTCGCCATCGGCGTGGCCGGCGTGCCCGCAGTCGTCGACTGGACGGTGCGCGCCGACGCCTATGGGCGTGGCCTCAAGGCGACACTGCCGGCCTTCGCCGATGAACTGGCCGCCGCATCCGGCCTGCTCATGCAGAAGGATGCCGGCCTTCCCGTCGTGATCATACGCGGCCTGCCATGGAGCGACACGCCTTCGGCCAGCGCCGGCGACTTTCTTCGACCGCTTTCACAGGAGCTGTTTCTATGACCATTGCAATTCTCGGAGGAACCGGCCCGCAAGGGCAGGGGCTGGCGCTCAGGTTCGCGCGCAGCGGCGTGGCCGTGGCGCTGGGTTCGCGCGATGCCGAACGGGCGCGCGCCATCGCCGAAGACCTCAACGCGAAGCTGACCGAAGCAGGCGGATCTTTCACGGCCATCACCGGCACGGACAATGTGAACGCCGCGCAGTCTGCCGAGCGCATGGTGATGCTTGCCGTGCCGTTCGCCGCGCACGGGGCCACGCTGGAGGAAGTGCGCGCAGCCCTCGACGGCAAGATCCTCGTCGATGTCGTGGTGCCGCTGGAGCAGGGCAATCCGCGCGGCTACGGCCCGCCCCCGGAAGGCTCGGCCACCGAGGCAGCCCAGAAGCTGCTGGGCGAGGGGGTCAAGGTCGTGGGCGCTCTGCACAACGTCTCCGCGCACTCGCTGAACGACCTGCCGACGCCGATCAATTGCGACGTCTTCGTCTGCGGCGACGATCTCGCCGCCAAGGAAGAAGTGCAGGCGCTGATCGAGGGCATTGGCGTTCAGACTTACGATGCCGGCCCCGCCAAAAGCGCGCGCTGCGTCGAGGCCATCACGCCTTTGCTGATCCGCCTCAACATCTCGAAGAAGGTTCCCTTCTCCCATGCGGGTGTCCGCATCTGGGCGCCCGGACACTGACGGACGCGCCACCCAACACCAAGGGGTCTGAAGCGCGGCACCCGATCAAGTCCGCGTCGTTATAAAATGGAGGAAAAAATGGAATTCGGAATTACGTTCAAAGGCTTCGTCGAGCCCGACCGCGCCCGCTATCTGGTGCGTGCCGCCGAATATGCGGGCTTCAGCCATTGCTGGTTCTATGACTCGCATATTCTGTGGCGTGAATGCTATCCGGCCATCGCCATGTGCATGGAGCACACCACGAAAATGCATTTCGGCCCGCTCGTCACCAATCCGGACGTGCGCGACTGGTCGGTCGCCGGCTCGCTGTTCGCCTCGCTGAACAAGCAGAGCAACGGCCGCTTCGAGATCGCGGTCGGCCGCGGCGATTCCTCGCGCCGCGTGATGGGCAAGAAGCCTGCTCCACTGTCGCGCGTCACCGAATTCGTGCAGAAGATGAAGGCCATGGTGCGCGGTGAGGAAGTCACCTATCCGGAGTGCCCGGAGCCGGTGAAATTCCCCTGGGCCGTCGGCCACGACATGGCGGCCTGGATCGGCGCCTATGGCCCGCTGGCGCTGAAGGCCGCCGGTGAAGCCGCCGACGGCGTGGTGCTCCAGATCGGCGATCCGAGCCTGTGCAAATGGTTCACCGACCAGTGCATCGAAGCCGGCAAGGCAGCCGGGCGCGACATGTCCAAATTCCGCTCCATGGCCGCTGCTCCCGCCTATTTCGGCACCAAAGAAAAAGCCATCGAGGCGACCAAATGGTTCCCGGCCATGGTCGGCAACCACGTCGCCGATATCGTTGAGAAATACGGCGCCGATTCCGACCTCGTGCCGAAAAGCCTCACCAGCTACATCGAGAAGCGCCGCGGCTACGACTATTCCAAGCACGGCCAGAGCGACAATCCCTATCTCGACTTCATCACGCCCGACATTGTCGAGAGCTTCTGCGTGCTCGGCGAGCCGGAGGACCACATCGCCAAGATCCGGGAACTGGAAGCGGCAGGCGTCACGCAGTTCAACATCTATCTCGACAGCGGCGAGGAAGAGGAAATCATCGCGCGCTACGGCCGCGAGGTCATTCCCGCCTTTGCGAACAACTGATCTGGCCGGAAACAAGCCATGATCCGGTGCAGGCGACCGAAACCGGCCGCCTGCATCATGCCGACAAAAACCGACCAGCGCCCCGAAATGCATCGAAAGGAACATGTCATGTCCACCTCCGGCGAGAACCTTCGCATTGATCCGGACCGTTTGTGGGATTCGCTGATGGAGATGGCGAAGGTTGGTCCTGGCATTGCGGGCGGCAACAACCGCCAGACGCTGACCGATGCCGACAATGAGGGCCGTCATCTGTTCAGGCGCTGGTGCGAGGATGCCGGCCTTGAGATGGGCGTCGACCGCATGGGCAACATGTTCATGACGCGCCCCGGCACCGACCCGGAAGCGCTGCCGGTCTATATCGGCTCGCATCTCGACACCCAGCCCACCGGCGGCAAGTTCGACGGCGTGCTGGGCGTGCTGGCGGGGCTGGAAGTGGCGCGCTCGCTCAACGACCTCGGCATCGCCACAAAACATCCTATCGTCGTCACCAACTGGACCAACGAGGAAGGCGCACGCTTTGCACCCGCCATGCTGGCGTCGGGCGTGTTCGCCGGCGAGCTTGAGCTCGACTATGCCTATGGCCGCACCGACATGGAGGGCAAGCGCTTCGGCGACGAGCTGCAGCGCATCGGCTGGGTGGGCGAGGAAGAGGTGGGCGCGCGCAAAATGCACGCCTATTTCGAATACCACA
>Ga0265293_10001158_pt1 | contig 59188 bp, 59 predicted proteins | sample Munlanlewell138R_FD_192505 | JGI IMG/M metagenome (GOLD analysis project Ga0265293, IMG submission 192505) | Leachate microbial communities from a municipal landfill in Southern Ontario, Canada - Leachate well 138R | ecosystem: Engineered > Solid waste > Landfill > Unclassified | place: Canada...
TTAGCCCCAACATCATAAATATCTACACCATTTTTACTCTCATCACCTTTACCATCAGCTACTACTAAACTTACGATATAGTCCTCATTTGTAGCTAACGATGAACACATTTTTAAAAATATTCTAGTATCATATCTATCATGTGCTGATGTTAGGTGGGTTATTTTAGTTGCCATTATTTCTTTCCTAATAGTTCTTGAATCTTTTCATATGGAGGATAACTTATAAGTACACCTTTAAGAACTCCTTGATAAACGAACATACTTCCACATGCTACAGCGTCTACATTTGAGCTTTCAAAAACTTCTTTTATATGCTCTAATTTGCCAGCCCCTCCTAGGGCTATGACAGGTATTGTTGTGTGTTTTTTAATCTGCTTTAATAGTTCTATATCAAACCCTTGCATTGCTCCATCACAATCAACAGAGTTTATTACCACCTCGCCTGCACCTAAAGCTTCCACTTTTTTTACAAATTCAAAAGGATCTAGTTTTGTATTTTTTTTGCCATTATTTATAAAAACTTTACCCTTTCCCCAAAGATCTTTTTTTATATCTATAGTAACTATTACAGATTGATTTCCAAAGATATTTGCAGCCTCTTTTATCAAAATTGGATTTAGTACAGCTTGAGAGCTTAAAGAGATTTTTTCAACTCCTAAAGCATATATTTTTTTCATCTGCTCTATTGTTTTTACTCCACCACCATAACAAAGAGGCATAAAACACTCACTTGCAATGTCTTCTATCATCTTATAGTTAGGTTCTTTATTTTCTACACTTGCATCAATATCTAAAAACATCAACTCATCTACTTCTTTTTCGTTGAATATTTTTATGGCATTTATAGGATCACCTATATATGTAGGTTTTTTAAACTTCTGTGTTTTATAAAGCCCGCCTTTGTGCAAAAGAAGACATGGAATCACCCTTTTTTGTAGCACTATAGTTCTCCGAAATTTTTACTATTAAATTTGTTTGCATAATCTACTGAACCATGAAAAATTCTAACCAACAGTAGTTCTGAAGTTTTTGTAAGTATTTTATAAATTATAATATGACTTTCATGTACAAGAATTTTGCATTCTCTTTTTATAAATTTATTTTTACACTCTACACCCATCTGAGGGTTTAGTTTTAGCAACTCTATTTTGCTTTCATATCTTGATAAATAATTTTGTGCATTTGTTATATTTTCTTTTGCTATATGTGATATAGCATCACCTAGATCTATTTCTGCTTGATTTGTATATCTGACTCTATACATATTTCAGTTTAATTTTATTTATCACATCTTCATGGGAGTTTTGGCTAATACCTGAGGCTATTCCTCTATCTATTTCTGACTCTAAGCATGATAAATCTTCTATGTTTTTAAATTTTTTATCTGTATCTATAGTCAAGCCTTTGACATTTAAATTTGACAATAAAAACATAATATTATGATAAATATCATCTTCTACGGTTAATTTTATAGTATGCATACAAACTCCTCAACATTTTTCAATCTATTTTTATTATACAAGGTTTCTACTAAAATCTCACATCTCTCCAAAATTTTTAAATAGTTGCATGCCAAATTTATGACTTTTTTCAGGATGAAACTGTACACCATAAATATTATCTTTGTATATGCTACAAGTAAACGATTCACCATAATCAGCAGTTGCTAAAATATTTTTTTCATCACTACAAACTACATGATAAGTATGCACAAAATAAAATCTATTTTCATCTAAACTTTTGAAAATATCTCTTGTGTTAGTGGGGTAGGTTTTATTCCATCCCATATGAGGTATAGATAGACTTTTATCTTCTAAGTTTAACTTTATAGTTTTCGCATTTATCCAACCTAGCCCTTTTTCTTTTCCTTCTTCACTTGAGTTTGTTAAAAGTTGCATCCCTAAACATACGCCTAAAATAGGTTTTTTATTTTCCAAAACTTCTTTTTCTAAAGCTTCGAAAAAAGATGCATTTCTTAGACTAGTTATCCCATGGTCAAAAGATCCCACTCCAGGTAATAAATATTTATCAGCTTTTTTTATTTCTTGTATATCTGATGTTATAGCAGACTCAATACCCGCTTTTTTAAACATATTATAAATAGATTTTAGATTACCTATTCCATAATCAAGTATTGCTATCATTTTTTACCTTATGAATAATTAGATATTTTCTTACCAAGAAGTTTTGAAACAAATTTTTGAATTTTTTTCATTCTGTTATATTTTACTGTCATATTGGCAAAGTCACTATAACTATGAGATGGCATTTGAAGGATTTGTTCAAACTCTTCATCACTTACTCCAAGTTTTTTTGCAATATACTCTTTATCATTCTTAAGCTCTTTATCATCATATAAAGGTTTTTCTAGTTCTTTGAGTGCTTCATCTCTAGTCATTTGTCCGGCAACAATAAGACTTGCTAAATGTGGCTTCCTTTTATCATAACCAAACTTCATAGGCAACCAGTAGTTTTGAAAAAACTTTGTAAATACTGACTCGCCATGTTTTCTAGCATACTCTTTATACCCTACTTTTTCTTTTAACTCTTCGAGTGCTTCGCTTTTTATATAAGGCATAAAGTTGAGTGGTCGTATAGTTTTCATTTTTTTGACAAAAGGATAGTATAGATAAAGTTCATAAAAACCTATAGTTTTATAATTTTTAAGTTTCTTTGTTCCAAATTTTTCATGTATAGCATGAAGATTATCTGCATCCATAGCGCTCCAGTTCCATGAAGAAGGAAATATACTCTCAGTAGCCAGGTTTCCTCCACTTATAACATAATTGACTCCATGTTTTGTGGCAAAATGATAGAGCGATGCAAAAAAAGCGTGATCTTGTGGAACATCTTGATTTGCAATACCTGATTTTAGATAAGCAAGTTGCAAGTCTCTCATCTCTTGCCAGTCTATAACTATGGTGTGCAAATCCCATCCGCAATAATTCACTATATTTTCTATATTTTGCACAGCCAACTCACTATTCCATCCACCATCTACATGAACAACTAAAGGGCGAATACCAGCTTCATAAAGTTTAAGCGCAAGGTAAGAACTGTCCACGCCACCACTCAGTCCTAAGATACACTCATACTCTTTTGAAGCACTCTTCTTTTTCATGTTTTCATAAATAGCTTCAAGCTTCTTAGCTCCATTTTCATCAGGAAACCATCTCTTTGATGTCACTTTATCAAACTCGTTGCAGTGATTACAAACTCCATTTTCATCAAAAGTTATCTCGGGATCAGTTGTATCCATTACGCATCTTGCACATGTTCTATATTCTCTATTTTGCATTTTTCAATGATTCCATTTCTTTATTTAGCTTTTTTAAATACCATATTGAAGAAACATTATCAATATGAGAATATAAATATTTTTCATCCATCCCAATATCTATTAACATATACTTAATGAAATAGTTAAAGTTGTTATTATCATTTTTAAGATATTTCTTAATTTTTTTATATAAAGATTCTCCTATAACTTTTTTTAATTTCTTTTTTAAATAAGAATGGTCATTTTCTTTAACAAAAGCTATATTGTATTTATTAAATAAATGGTTTAGTAAGAAATCATTATATAAGATATGATTAGTTCTATAGTAAGGCTTAATTGATAGCCAAAATTCAACCATTTCTTGATCAAATAGAGGTAATCTAAAATCATAATTAAAATATCTGTATACTTGACAAGAATTAACTATAAACTTTGACTGTCTATTAGCAATATTCCATGAATCAGAAATATATGTTATATAATTAGAATCTATGACACTTAAGCTTTTATAAAAACTTTCAATATCTTCTTTATATTGTGAAATGTTAATATTCGATTTATTATTAAATTCATTATATTTATACCAATATTCATATGTTGATTGAAGTATATCTTCAATCTCTGAAAAACATTTATCTTTATAATCGACAACTATACTTCGTAAATGACTACCACCTAGCAAATCACCACTATGTCCTGGAACAAAAATACTATCAGTAGGTATTAAATTATTGTCTTTCAAATATTTAACAGCTATATAATCCTGAAAATGTGGAGTTGATGATAATTTACTTGAAAAAAACATACATTCATTAAATTGAGTTGTCTGTATGTACTCTTTTACTATTTCTTCACTATATTCAATAAAAATCCACTTATAATTTAATTTTTCGGCTACTTTTTTTGATATTATAACTTCATCAGAGTCTTTTCTCCCATATGTAAAACAAATAACATTTTTATATTTAAATTCTTTTAACATTGCAACAATATATCTTGAATCATACCCGCCACTCAAGGGAACAACAATTGTTTTACCCTCTGTAGTTTGCAAAAGTCTCTTAAATACATTTTTTGAAACGTTAAATGCTTTTTTAAATATCTCGTTAACTGATGAATCATCTCTTTTATTACTTATGTGGTATCTGTAATATTTAGTATTTAGCTCTTTTTCTTTTAAATTGAATTCTAAACATTGTCCACTATCTAATTGAAATATATTCTTAAATAAGGTTGATTGAGATTGTGTAAAAGATAAAGAAATAAATTCTTCCACTTTTGCATAATCATATTCAACTTTTTTTAAAACTTTAAAAAAATAATATGGGTCATCCGTTAAGTTAAATTTTTCATCCTTTAAATAAAAAATGGGAAAACTTCTCAATGGATCAACGGCGACAAATACTTTGTTATTAGTAATCACAATAATTGAATACAATCCATCTAATTGGATTAATAAATTATAAAAAGAATTAAAATCTTTCACATTAAAAAATAATTCTAAAAAAGATTCTCTATTAAGTAAATTTCCATTAAAAAAGCAATAACCAGCTACATAAACAGTGGTATTGTTTTTTATTTTTTTCTCAAATGTTTTAGAATTTAATGTTACATTCATTTTATATAACTCCTTCAAAGCTTAATCTTTTAACAAAATCACCAATATGCTTATCTGCGGCAAAAAAGCCGTTATGTTCTTTCATAACTAAGCATTTTTCTTTTGGTTTAATATTTTCCAAAAGAGTTATTAATTCTTTTTCAGTGTCAACTTTATAATTATAACTTTTATCATTAATATAGTCTTTATAGTAGTAGTCACTTAAGCCATTAAAATTAATAAAGATATTGCTTAAACCAAAAAATGGTGCTTCAATAAGGCAAGTTGAATAGCTTGATATATGTAAGTCACACTCATTTGCTATTTCATAATAATTATACTTAGAAATTATTTTTACATTTTTAGATAAATTAAGATTTTTCTTATCTATTTCTCTTCTAGGAACAACAATAAAAAGTATATTTGGAAATTTTAAAGATATATTATTAATCAATAAATTCATATTTTCTGCTACAGGCGATTGCAAGGAAACAACTATTTTTAGATTAAACATATCAAATTCTTTAATAATTATATTTTTAGATTTTATATAATTTAAATAATAATTCCCAATAGAAATAATATTGTTTGAATAATCATAAGGCTCTAAATAAGATTTGTCATTATCTCCATAAACTAATAGATACAAAGGGGAAAAATTTCGATCTAGTTTATTTAAAACTTCATATGCATAATTACTTTTTATAACGCCATGTTGAAACTCAATAGTTGTTATATTTAAATCATTAGCAGACTTAATTATTGTTCTTCTTGTAAAACACGTAATTACAATTAACTTAGGTTTATAAATTTTAAATAACCATGAATAAACAAAATACTCAGCTTCAAATTTTTTAAGAAACTTATTGTAATTAATATCAAGTACAAACTCCTTATTTATTTCATCAAGTATATTTTTTTTATATTTTTTTTGAGTTAAAATCAAAAATATTTGAATTATTTTTATAAAAATAAAAATAAAATTTTCAGAAACCTTTTTATAATAAGAATCCTTTATAGAATAAAATTTTTCTTTATTTAAACTTTCAATATATAAAAAATTTTTTTCACCTAAAAGTTGTATCATTTCATGACCCATTCGATCACCATATTTTTCATTTATTATTTTTAAGCTATCAGTGTCACCGAAAAATATATAATTATATTTAGAAAACCAATTTTTAAATCCATAAAATAAATTTTTAAAATTTAATATATTTTTATATATATTAAATTTTTCTGCTTTTGTAATAATATATTCTCTATTTTTATAAAGAGAAACAGAACCATATACACCTCTTAGATAGGCCCAAATAAAAAAATTTTTATATTTTAAATTTGATAAATTATATTTTTTTTCAATTTTTTCTATATCCAGCATTAATTATTCTACTCTTTTTATTATTTCATTAGCTATAAAATCATGAGTTTTAGAACTAATATGTTGCCCATCATTTAATAATCCATCTAAGTTGTTTTTAGTAAAACTATATACATCAATAATATCAACAATTTTTTGAAAACTTTGTGCAACATCATCATAAATCTTATTATATTGGATTATGTTTGATTCTATATTATAAGATTTTGATTTAATATAATCGTTTGAAGAAGCAATATTAATTAAAAATATTTTCTTGAGATTATAATTAAGCTCAAGAAGTTGTTTTATTATTTTTCTAATATTTTTATCAAATTCATCAATATTAACTTCCACATAAGAATTTTTTTTAGTATAATAAAATCTATTCTTTGTTCTGTAATTTAAAAATAATTTTGTGAATTTATTTACAACACTGATTCCTAGTGTGCAATCTATAATTTTTTTTTCTATCTTATTAAATATTCTAGGTGAACAATCTACTATTCCTAAATGAATGATAATATAGTTATTATTTTTATTTGATTCTAAATATTCTTTATAATAAGATGTACTACTACTTATTAATGTTGAGTTTCCTCTAATTGATCCATTACAAATAAATGGTTTTTTCAACAATATGTCAAATATCTTATATATATATGTATTTTCCAAAGTAATACCATCATCAATTCTTGTCATTGATAGAGAATCACCAATTAAAGTAAAAATTTTATTAGCCATATTTAAAACCCAAATACTAATTTATTACTATGCTTAGAATCTAAAGATAAAATATAACTTTTTATCTTCTCCTTATCTTTATCAAATGGCTTATGGAAAATTGTACACCCACTACATTTATCTAATTTTTGAGAATAAAATTCTTCTCTTATTTTTTTTCTTTCTTTATTATTCCAAATACTCTTTATGCTTTCATCAATATAACCTAAATCAAGACTTGAAAAAAAATCTGAGCAGCATAATGATATTTTCCCATCATACGAAACAACTAAACTTGTAAATGGATATGAACACATAAACTCACTTTTTATTTTTCTAAAAGAATAGTATTCATCTTTTATCTCATTATTTTTTTTAGAAATAAACTTTTTGTTATCATATAAAGTTGCTTGTGACATAAAATTAACTGCAATTTTATCTACATATTCTCCCCAAAGTTCCAAATATTTCTTAACTTCAGTTTTTTTTGTTAATAGCAAGTTACACATAATCTTAGGGCGCACTTTCTTATTTTTAGCATAGTCTGAAAAAGATTTAATATTATTATATATTTTTTCAAACTTAAGTGGTATTCTATACTTTTCATAACTTTCTTTATCCCAACCTTCAATGGAAAACTGTAAAACATCTACCTTTAATAATATTTCATGATACTTATGTAACATTGAAGCATTTGTAGACACTTCGATAAAAAAGTCCATTTCTTTTGCAATACTAATTATTTGGCTAAATTTAGGATGCAAAAGAGGTTCAGCAGTAGAATATAGTCTCATTTTATTAATATTTAAGTCTTTGGCTTTTTTTAATATCTCTTTAAATAATTCTACCTTCATATAACCATGTGATCTTTCTTCTGGCATATAAATTCTTGGACAGAAGGGACATTCTGCATTGCAATAAGCTGCGATATCAATAATAATTTCTTTTGGTTTTAAAATTCCTAATTTTTCTTTATAATATAATTCTTTTAACCTTATTTTATTTTTAATTTTCTTAAACATTCGTATCCTTTATTTTTAAATTAAACCATGGCATAGGATAAACTTTATTGCTAATATACCAAACAAGAACAAAATTAATAAAATAAGAACAAATCATTGTATATGCCAATCCTTTTAATCCATAGTATTTTATAGTAAAATATGCTAAAAACACATGTATTATTGTTGAAATTAATGTGGCCTTAGAAATTTCTGCAGTTTTTTTCTCATACAAAATATAATTACCCACCATATAATACATTCCTTCAAATAAAAAAGCAACCATAATAATTGGCACGAGTGTAGCTGCACTACTATATGATGAGTCTATAAAATATTGAAAAACTATATTTATAAAATAATATATAATAATATACAAAATAATTATAATGAAAAAATATATATATGTGAATTTAACTAAGTCATTTTTTATCGTACTATTGATATTTTTCAACTTTTCAAATAAATACGGTATCCATGCTTTATTAAAAGAAATAAATACAAGATTAATTATCGAAGCCATCTGATAAGCTATAGCATAAATTCCTAATTCCGCCGTTCCTAAAAAACTAATTATTATTAAACGATCTATGCTAGTTTTTCCCCATCCTGCTAAACTATGAGGCAATAATGGAACGCCATATTTTAACATATCTCGAATATAATTTATATTTATATCAAACTTAACCATTTTTCTATATTTATACAAAATATAAAAGCTAATATTGGCAAAAAATACACTTGTTATAGAGATAGCAATAAGCCTACCCTCCCATGATAAAGCATATCCTACAATTAGAATTAATGAGAGTACAACATTAAATATAACTTGAATTAATTCAAAAATAACATATTTTTTAGCTTTCTGTTCAGTTTGGTAAAGTGTTAAATTAATCATAATTAATACTTGAGACAACGCAACAACAACGCCTATAACTAACCAATAAAAAGGTATTTCCAAGATTTTTGTATCAAAAAAAACACTCCCTATGCTTATAAAAAAAATAGTTATTATTGTCATTATAAATAAAATCAGTATTGCATTGCCTACATAAGAAGAAAGTAGTATTCTATCATTTAGTTTAAAATAATTAACACTAATTGCACCATTTAAATTTAATCCAATTAATATAGTCAATATACTTGTAAATATGCCAAATAATGAGATTATTCCATAATCATTTGGTGTTAAATACTTAGTTAATATTGGCAAAAGTAAAAAAGGTATTGCCTTATTTAATATATCAGATATTGTATAGATTATTGAGTTAAGCATAAACTTACTTTTTTTAATTCTCTTAATCAATTCTGTTCTAACCATAATTTGAGATAAATTTGATTTAAAGAATAATTTTTTTCTATACTCTTTAAATTAATTATATATTTATGAAATTCTTCAGAAAGAAAATTTTTTAAATGATTATTAAATGATTTTTTTGAAATATCAACAAAATTCATTGAATCTAATTCTGCATATAATTCTCGTATTTGTCTATAGTTCACCAAACCTACTGTAGGTTTTCCCATACCAATAGAACAAATATTTGCATGAAATCTATTTGCCAACACTATTTGTGCACCTCTATATATAGACATAACTTCTTTGAATGAGCTTTTTCCATGCAATAAAGGAGCAACTGAAATTTTTCTTCTTCTGGTTTCATCATCGAGTATATTTAATAAATCTGTTATAAATGTCATATCTCTAAATATATGAGGAATAAATACTATTTCATAATTTTCATTTTCATTCAAAAATGTATCTGTAAACCTTTTAAATGTTTGAAGAAACTCCTTATAAGAAATGTTTTCAAACCTAACATCTTGCATATCATATGCAACATTAATAGCAATATATTTTTTTGATTTATAATATTCACTAGGTTCTGGTATATCTGCAAAAAATCCTGCATCTACAGTATGATGAATGTGGTCTAAATACTTTTCTCCTACATAATCCATAATAGCTTTTTTTGCCCCATCATTTCTAATAGAAATAAAATCATCTCTTTCAATTAGTAAATCTAAAAAATTTCTAAATTTTTGTATATTTAATTCACTTACCCCCTGCCCAGGGTCTACACCAAGAGCATTAAACATTATAGGTGTATTGATTTTTTTTAATAAGTCTAACTCAATTGAGATAGATGTACCAGTAGGTGAATCTTCAACCCAAAGTTCAAAATAATTTCCTCCACCTATTATAAGTAAATCATATTTATTTACAAGATCAACAAAAGATTCATTAAAAAATCTTTTTTTCCAATAAAATTCTCTTATTTCAAGTTCATCTATTTCAAATTTAAAATCTTCTAACTGTTTTAAGTGCTTATAAAATCCATCATGATTTGCATTGTCTCCAATATTACCATCAAAACTTGCCAAATGTAATGTTTTAAGTATTTTCATTTATATATTTCTCCACTTCTTCTAAATCTTTTTTAGTGTCTATATCTAAACTTTTTATTTCATCCATAATAAAAGAAATGGTTTTATCAGTAAAGAAACTATTATTTTTTAAAAACTCTTCTACTTTTATAATATAAATAGCACCGTTACTCATATATATTTTTGGTAAGTCTTGTCTTCTCATAAATGGATATTGATTATTTGAAATCCCTTCTATAAACCTCAGTTCATTTTCTTTAAAAGCTTTTAATATTTTATTATCACATTCGCAAACACTAATTAAAGCTGTGGCCTCAGAAGAAACTAGTTTTTCAAATGCACTGTTAATATCATTTGCATCTCTTAGTGGAGAGGTAGGCTGTAATAAAACAACATAGTCAAAATTTTCTTCTATGCTTTTTAATGCATGTTTTATAACTACTTCACTTGATGATGTATCCATAGCTAATTCATCAGGTCTTTTTAGTATAGCAGAGCCACATTTTATTGCAATATCTAGTATTTCATCACTATCACTACTAACAATTGTTTTAGTAATATATTTTGAATTAAGACTAGCTTCAATAGTCCATGCAATTAGTGGTTTCCCTGATAAATCAATGATGTTTTTTCGAGGAAGTCCTTTAGAACCCCCACGAGCAGGAATAATCGCTAAAACTTTTTTAGTCATCTGTTCCATCATTTGTTACAGTATGTCTTAGTTTCCACTTACCATCTACTTCTTTCCAAATATGTGGACTTCTGTGTTTATTTATAGTCTCCCAAAATTCTTCTTCGGTACTATCAATATATTTTAAAAACTCTTTAAAATACTTATGAGGGAATTCAGTATCATATTTTTTCACAAGATATGCAGCTTCTTCTCTTGTAATTTTATCATTTCTAACTTCTTGTGCTGCATCATATGTACATCTTCCTATTCCAAATTTTATCATTGTAGTAAGATAATGAAATGGATCTATTTTATCATCTATACTACTGTATTTGGAATATGTTCCCTCTGTTCTCTCTGGATTAGCTTGAAATCCAGTATTTTCTGCAGCATAATAGTAGCACTCTTGAGGGTCCCAATTCAAATAATAACCTAAATAATGTACTTCAATACCTGCATCAATCAAATCTTTTTTATTTGGTGCAATATAAGGTGCAAAATCATCTTTTGTATAAGCTCCGCTATCAATGTATTCTTGCATTGAGACTCCACCAAACTTCATAGACAATGCATCATCCGAAGAAAAAAAGTCCATATTCATTATAGGGTTTGTATTTTCTTCTATCGCATTTCCATACTCTGCTTGATTTTCACCATACATTACTAACTGAACACCAAACTTTTTAGCCATAGCTGGTCCTATAATTCTTTGTCCAACTATAAAAGGCTGAAAAGGATGAAGTAAATTATGAAATGCGTTTTTAGTCATCTCTCTATGCAACTTTCCATTTGGGGTATAAAGCATGTTATCGAGTCCACCGGTATGCATCCATTCCTGCATATTTTTCCAACCTATATCTGTGTAAAGATGTGGAGCCCATGTTACCGTTAATGGATTCATTCCATATTTATATTTTAAAATATGTGCTGTATATGCACTATCTTTTCCTCCACTTCCTGGAACTATAACATCATAAGAGCCATCTGTACTTTTAAACTGCGCTAATAGTTCTCGAAGTTTTTCATCTCTTTGCTCCCAATTTATACCTTTTTCTTTCTCTTCATGGTAAATACAAGCAGAACAAATACCTTCTTCATTAAAATTAATTACTTTTTTCTTTTCACCTTTTTCATTTTTAAATTCAACTGTAGAACTTGGTCTTTGATTTGATATTACACATTTTTTACAAAACTTTACCTCATTTGGTAGCCCATAGTATGCTTCTAATTTCTCATACATTTTTTCTCTCCTTACATAAATTTACAAAATTTTGTATTATATTCAAGCCCATTTTTCCACTCTTTTCTGGATGAAATTGACATCCATAGATGTTATCTTTTTTTACAGCTGAACAAAACTTATAATCATAATATTCTGTTGTTGATAATATATTTTCTTCATTCATTGGTGATGCAACAAAACTATGTACAAAATACATATCTGATTGTTCAGGAATATCACCCAATATCGTATCTTTCCAAGTAATCTTATTTTTGACAATTTCATTCCAACTTACATGTGGCGATTTTTCATAATTTGTTTTTTGCACAGGTAATTTTATTACTTTACCTTCTATTAATCCCAATCCTTTAGTTATACCAAATTCTTCACTCTCTTCCATAAGCATTTGCATACCAAGACAAATACCCATGAAAGGTTTCTTTGTATTTACAAAATCATTAATAATTTCTTGTAGCCCGTATTTTTGAAGATTATTCATGCCATGAGCAAATGCTCCAACACCAGGTAGAATTAGACCATCGGAACTTAATATAGTTTTTCTATCATTTGTTAAGATAGATTCAACTCCTATCTTTTTTAAAGCATTTTTAATACTTTTAACATTTCCAATTTCATAATCTATTATAGATATTTTCACATACGAACCTTTATATTATTATCAATAAATGCTTGTTTTATATTTTTTATAGTATCTATATTATAATGAATAACTGATGCTGTAGCTATTGCATCAATTTTGTAATTTGATAATAATTCAACCGCATGTTTTATATTACCCATTCCTCCACTTGCAATAATAGGAATTGAAACAACATCTTGAACAGCTTCGTAAAGTTCTGTATCAAAACCTTTTTTTGTTCCTTCCATGTCTAATGAAGTCAGCATAATTTCCCCTGCACCTAACCCTTCTAACCTTTTAGCCCACTCAACTATATCTAAACCTGTAGCTTCTCTTCCATTGTCTATATATGCTTCCCACTGATTAGAATTAATTTTTTTAGCTACGATTGATGCAACTATACATTGAGAGCCAAATATTTTTGAAGCTTCTGCAATAAATTCTGGATTTTGAATAGCTTTTGTATTTATTGCCACTTTATCTGCTCCTGCTTTTAATGCCTGATTAATATCATCTATCGTTCTTAATCCACCACCTACTGTTATTGGAATAAAAACTTCTTTACATGCTTTTTCTATAATATGACTTAAACTATTTCTATCGTAATAAGCTGCAACTGCATCCATGAATATAATTTCATCTATGCCTTCCTCATAATACTTTTTAGCTAATAAATTAGGATCACCTACTTTTCTTAGTCCTTCTAAATGGATTCCTTTTATAACAAATTCATTTTTTACATCAATTCTTGCAGTTACTCTTATTTTTTTCATATTAACCCAAGTTCCTTGAATTGTTTTTGATGTTTTACATTCCATAATTTATTTGATTCTAATAAATCTAAAAATTTAATATCACTTTTTCCATCACCAAAATAATTTTGTAGTTTATTGTCTTTACTATTAACTATGGATGTTTTTTTTATAGTTGAGAGTATCTCTTCTTTGCTGTATCCACAATTTGTTATAGTTTCTATTTTTGCACGATTAAGTTGTCTTGTACCTATATCTATTGTTGGTACATTATAAAATGGGGCTTCTCTAATACCTCCACTTGAGTTTCCAATAATAAATTTTGCATTTCTAAGTATTGTCAAAAAGTATTCAAATCGTAAAGAAGGAAAAATTTTAAATCTTTTATTTAATTTTAGCTGTTCATATTCAGAAAGTATCTCATTGCTTCCTAAATCATTATTTGGATAAATCACTATATAGTTTAAATTACTTTCTATCATAGCACCTACAAAGTTTTTACTATATTGACTAATACTTTTATATTCCGTAGTAACAGGGTGAAACATAGCTATTACATATTCTTTAAATTCTATTTCATAGTATTTTTTTGCATCACATAAAGATGGTAGATGCTTTGGATTCATTAGATCTAGATCTGGAGAACCAATTACATGTATTGATTCTTTTATTTCTCCAAGTTGTAATAATCTTTTTTTTGCTTCTTTGTTCGCAACTAAATGTATATGAGACATTTTACTAACTGCATGTCTAATTAACTCATCAATTGTTCCTGATATTTCACCACCTTCTATATGTGTAACTAAAATATTATTAAGACTTCCAACAATTGCACCTGCAAGAGCTTCTACCCTATCGCCATGAACAACAATTAAATCTGGTTTTATTTCTGCAATATAATGAGAAAATCCATCAATTGTCTTAGCAAGCGTTCTATCCATATGTTCTACTGTATCATGATTTATAAATTTATAAATATTTTTGAATCCTGATTTTTGAATCTCATCCACAGTTGAACCATATTTTGAATTCATATGCATACCAGTAGCAAAAATATGAACATCATACTTATCTGACTCTTGAGTGATTTTAATGAGTGATTTTAACTTTCCAAAATCCGCACGAGTACCAGTAAGAAAAACTATATTTTTCTTACTCATTGATATCATTCCAATCAATATGCTCATCGTTATCTATATCTTTATTTACAATTTTTCCAAGTAACTCATTATAATATTCTGCTTTAATTGACCCTGTTCCTGGTCTTTTTACCCAAATATTTTCTTTTGTAAATTTTTCACCTTTTTTAATAGGTTTAATTGTTACAACTGTAGCAAATGCAAAATCTATTGTTACTTGTTCTTCTTTTACAGCTTCCTTTTTTCCACCTCGCATTAGTGCTATTTCTGCACTTCCATAAATCAATTCTTGTAAAGCGATGGGATCCATAGAATTAATAATATCTGGACCGGGTCTTTCCATTTTATCTGTGAAGTGTCTTTCTAAAATACAAGCTCCAAGTGCCGTAGCTGCAAAACAAGCTCTATTTGAAGTGGTATGGTCTGAAAGTCCAACAATGGCATTTGGAAATTCTTTTTCAAGTTCTTGCATTGCTCCAAGTCTTACAAGATGAACTGGGGTAGGATAAAGATTTGTAGTATGAAGTAACCCATAAGGTACATTATATTTTTCTAATATATTTACTGTTTTTCTTACAGACTCTATATCATTCATACCCGTACTCACAATCATTGGTTTTCCAAAAGATGCAATATGCTCCATCAGTGGATAGTTATTACATTCTCCTGATCCAATCTTATATGCACTTACTCCCATTCTCTCAAGTCTATCTGCTGCTGCTCTTGAAAAAGGAGTACTTATAAATATCATCCCTTTTGACTCTACATACTCTTTTAGTTTTATTTCATCTTCTTCATTTAATGCACATCTTTCCATAATTTCATAGATAGATACATTGGCATTACCAGGTATCACTTTTTTTGCTTCTTTACTCATCTCATCTTCAACAACATGCGTTTGATGCTTAATAACTTCTGCTCCAGCTTTCCAAGCAGCATCTACCATTTCAAAAGCCGTTTTTAAACTACCTTCATGATTTATACCTATTTCCACAATTACTAAAGGAGGATAATTTAGCCCTACTGTTCTACTTTCTATTTTTATTTCTTTCATTAGAATTCCCTCGCTATATATTCAATTTCTTCATCTTTCACATACGGATTCATAGGTAAACTCATAATCTCATCTGCAACTATTTCAGAAATGGGAAAATTACCTTTTTTATATCCTAAATAAAGAAAGCACTCTTGAAGATGTAGTGGCATTGGGTAGTGTACTGCGGTAGGTATTCCTGCTTCTTTTAGTTTGGCTTGGACTTCATCTCTGTTTTTTACTCTTACAGAGTATTGTGCCCATGCAGATGTGCAGTTGTTGGCTACTGTTGGGAGTATTGTGTTTTTGGGCGAGGTTGAAACCTCACTTCCGAGGGCTTTTGTGTATTTTTGGGCTACTTCTTGTCTTAGTGCTAGATCTTTTGGATAGTGTTTTAGCTTTACATTTAGTACTGCAGCTTGCAAAGTATCTAGTCTTCCACCCATTCCTATGTATTTGTGATGGTATCTTTTAGATTGGCCGTGAAGTCTAAGTGACTTTATCTTGTTTGCTAGTTCTTCATTGTTAGTAAATACAGCTCCGCCATCTCCAAAACAACCTAGAGGTTTCGCAGGGAAAAATGAAGTTGTAGAGATATCACCTAAGTTGCTATCTGTCTTGCCTTTGTAAATGCTTCCGAAGCTTTGAGCACCGTCTATTATAATTTTTAATTTTGGATGTTTAATTTTTAATTGTTCAAGTGCATCCATATCAGCTGGTTGTCCGTAGAGGCTCACTGGGATGATGGCTTTTGTTTTTGGGGTGATGGCTGCTTCTATCTTGCTTGGATCTATGTTATAAGTTTTTTCATCTATATCCACAAAAACTGGCGTAGCTCCTAAAAATGCTATAGTCTCAGCTGTAGCTATAAAGGTAAATGGAGTAGTGATAACTTCATCGCCTGGCTTGATATCAAGCGCCATCATGGCAAGTAGTAGTGCATCTGTTCCATTACTACATGTGATGGCGTACTTCGCACCTGTAAACTCTTCTAAGTTTTTTTCTAGTTCCGTAACTGCATCTCCCATGATATAGCTTGCGTTGTTTAAAACTTTGTCCATCTCAAGTTCTAGTTCACTTTGGTACATGAAATACTGTTTTTGCAGGTTTGCGAAGTCAATGTTGGTGGTTTGTGATTGGTGGTTTGTGATTTGTGATGGGTGTATGGTTTCATTTGGATATTTTTCTAGCATCTTTATATCTCTAGTGATTACTTTTGCATCTATAGCTTTTGCAGATGCTATAATTTGTGAGTCTTCTATATCCTCATAATCTAAGTCCAAATAAGATGGTGTTTTTGCTATTTTAAATTTTGACAATATTTCTTTGATGAAGTTTTTTAAAATTATTTTACTAGCATAACCAAACTCTCTTTTTAGCTCTTGAGCTTTTGTAAATTCTAGCTTGTCCAAAGAAGAAGATGATATATAAAGATTTGTATTATTCTCATTCCACAACATATCTAATGTTGACACTGACTCTGCAAACAACTCTCTTCTTTCATTGTTATAATAATCAAAGATTATATTTAGATCTACTAAATAGTTCATTATTTGTATTTCTCCATAAGGTACTCACCTCTATCTAATTTATATTGTTCACTTTTATAATATTCTGGATCACTTTTAATGCCCATCAGAAGTTCCCTCCAGTTCTCTTCTATATACTCATCTGTTAATAGATTTTCTTGAGTAGCATCTGTATCAACCTGTTTTACTACTACACCTTTATTTGAAAATGAAGTTAAAAACCATAAAATCTTTTCTGCAATACTATTGTCTTTAATATTTACTATGAGTTGCATTTTATCTCCTTTAGTTGATCATCAATTATAGCGTATTTGCTACCATCAAAACTATCTACTGCTTGCATTTTTTCATCAAATTTTAGAGTATTACCAGCACGACTCACCCAACCAATTTGCCGAGCAGGAACTCCTACCACGAGGGCAAAAGCTTTAACATCTCGGTTGACAACTGCACCACTTCCGATAAGCGCATATTTACCAATAGTCACACCGCAAACTATAGTCGCATTTGCACCTATTGAACATCCATACTTAAGTAGTGTCTTTTTAAACTCTTCTTTTCTGCTTATAAAAGCTCTTGGATTAGTGATATTTGTAAAAACCATAGAGGGTCCTAAAAAAACATCATCTTCTATCTCTACGCCCTCGTAAATAGAGATGTTGTTTTGAACTTTAACACCTGAACCTATCTTAACATTTGGCCCAACTACACAGTTTTGTCCAAATGAACAGTTAGAACCAATGTTTGAACCACTTAAGATGTGTGAAAAATGCCAGATCTTAGTATCATCTCCAATACTTATATCTGCATCTACATACGATGATTTATGTACAAAAAATTTAGCCATTTTTTGCCAATACTTTTTTTACAAATGGATGGTAGTCACCTTGAAGTCCGATTGGTGTGAGTTTTCGTATGACAGAAACGATATCTATAGAGTTCCTCGCTTCTTCTAGTCCAAAACCACCACCATTTAAGATGTGCTCATAACTTCTTGTGTGTAGATCTGTAAAACCTTCTGAAAATTCAAACTCTTCTCCATCTACCGTGATACTTCTATATGTCGTTTTTCCTGTGGCTTTTATGTTTTCTGGAATATAGTTGTAGTTTACAGATAAAAACCATCTAACATTTGCATTTTTTAATTTCATAAATCCTGCATTTGCATCCGCTTCTTTAAGATGGACTATATTTTCTTCTATTGGGCCAAATATCCAAGAGAGCATATCAAAGAAATGAACTCCAATATTTGAAGCAATTCCGCCAGATTTTGCTTCATCGCCTTTCCACGATACAAAGTACCATTTACCTCTTGATGTAAGATATGTAAGATCTATGTCATAAACCTTATCTGGATTTTCTTCTAGCTCTTTTGCTATTTTTTCTTTAAGAGCGATGATAGAATCATGAAGTCTTAGTTGTAAGATATTATAAACTTTTTTACCAGTATCTTGCTCTATCAACTTAAGTTGGTCAATGTTATGAGGGTTTAACACTAAAGGCTTTTCACAGATGGCGTGAGCTCCACTTTTTAGTGCAAATCTTATATGTGCATCATGCAAATAGTTTGGTGTTGCGATCGCCATATAGTCTATCTTTTTGTTTCCATCTCTATGCCATTTATCTACAAAACGATCAAAACGCTCAAACTCTGTAAAAAAAGAGGCTTGTGGAAAGTTACTATCCATAATCCCTATTCCATCGTATGGATCAAGTGCAGCTATAAGATCATTTCCTGTTTCTTTTATAGCTTTCATGTGTCGTGGAGCTATGTACCCTGATGCTCCAATAAGTGCGAAGTTTTTTTTGTTTTGCATTTTATAATCTCCATGTAGGATTTTTGACAATCCCTTTTATATCTATTAAAATTTCATTACCTTGTGAAATACTTTTATAATCTTCTTGAGTTAATTTTAAAAATTGTTTATGAGCAACTGCTACGACAATAGAGTCATATTTTTTGTTGGTCTCAAATGGATCTTTGTCTAAAAGCTTATGTTTAAACCATTTCTTCTCTTCATCTAGATCTACCCAAGGATCATAAATATCTACATTTGCACCATACTCTTTTAGCTCATCAACTATATCTATAACTTTCGTATTTCTAAGATCTGGACAATCTTCTTTAAAGGTAACACCCAAAACTAAAATATTTGCATCTTTTATTTTTTTATCACCCTTGATCATCTGCTTAATAGTCTCTTCTGCTATAAACTTACTCATGCCATTGTTTATCTGCCTAGCACCTAAAATTAAGTTTGGTTTATATCCTAGCTCTTCTGCTTTAAAAGTAAGATAATATGGATCAACCCCGATACAATGACCACCGACCAAACCAGGCTTTAACTTTATAAAGTTCCACTTAGTAGCAGCAGCTTCTATCACTTCGCTTGTATCGATACCAACATGATTAAATATCAAAGCAAGTTCATTCATAAGTGCAATATTTACATCTCTTTGAGTATTTTCTATCACTTTTGATGCTTCTGCAACTCTAATACTCGAAGCTTTAAAAGTCCCTGCAGTTATGATACTTGCATAAAGTTCATCAACCTTTGTAGCTATCTCAGGAGTTGAGCCTGCAGTTACTTTTAAAATCTTTGTTACAGTATGCTCTTTATCGCCGGGATTTATACGCTCAGGGCTGTAACCACAAAAGAAATCTTCGTTAAACTTTAGTCCACTCGTCTTTTCAAGTTCTGGTACACACACTTCTTCTGTAACACCTGGATAAACAGTTGATTCATAGATGACAATATCATTTTTCTTAAGAACTTTTCCAATCATTTGAGAAGATTTTATCAAAGGAGTAAGGTCAGGTCGATTTGTAGAATCTATAGGTGTAGGAACAGTTACTATAAAGATATTGCACTCTTTAATGTCTTCAACATCAAGTGTAAACTTCATGCCATCTTGTATAGCCTCCCTCATCTGAGTTTCATCTAGCTCTAAAGTTCTGTCAAATCCTGCGTTTAGCTCATCTATTCTAGCTTTACTTATATCAAAACCAACTACCTCATATTTACTTGAAAAAGCGTGAGCCAGTGGAAGCCCAACATATCCAAGTCCTACTATACATATTTTATCTTTCATCTATGTGTTATCCTTAATATTTAATTCTTCTAAGTGAGTTTTTATTCATATTTATCTCTATAAGCTTCTAAATCCTCAACCAACATCTCATACTCTTCTTTCTTTCTCTTTATAAACTTCTCAGTTAAAGAGATCTTCTCTTTGATACCTTCTTCTGTTAGTAAATACTTATACTGAAGTTTGTTTTTGTTGTTGTAAAAATTCTCTATTTTAAGAAGACCTTTGTCTGCTAGGGCTTTTATGACATAGTTGACTTTTCCTACGCTATAGCCTAGCTCTTTTGCTATACTCTTTTGGGTTGTCACTTTTCCCATACTTCTCAAAACAGAAAGTTCTAACTCTTCACAATGCAATCTAGTTCCTTTTATTCATTTTAAAAACAAGATAATATCGAATTCAAACTTTGAACACACTTTAATCCACGGAACCGCGAATTTATTCGGAACTATCTGGTTTCAAAAGCCCCTCTTGCCGAGCGAGTTCGAGGCTCCAGAATACTTCGCTAAACTTCAATTCTTAAAAGATAAAAATTATCCTTAAACTATTTTGCTACTTACTTTGAGCTAATCAGCATTAATCTTAATGTGCTAAAATTCGCTCATCAAAAACAAACTTAAGGATAATTATATGTTAGTAACAAACCCAGCTCCAGACTTTACAGCTACAACAGTTTTAGCAGATGGCACTATAGATGAGAACTTCAAACTTTCAGAAAACTTTGGCGAAAAAGGTACTGTACTTTTCTTCTACCCACTAGACTTTACATTTGTATGTCCATCTGAGATCATCGCTTTTTCTCACCGCATAGAAGACTTCAAAAGCCGTGGTGTAAATGTTATCGGTGTATCTGTTGATAGCCAGTTTTCTCACTTTGCATGGAGAGAGACTCCAGTAAATGAAGGTGGTATCGGTCGCATTAAATACCCACTAGTTGCAGACCTTACAAAACAGATCTCTAAAGACTACGATGTACTTTTCGGTGAAGCAGTTGCTCTTCGTGGTTCATTTTTGATCGATGGTAAAGGTATAATCCGTCACGCAGTTATCAACGACTTACCACTAGGAAGAAACATCGACGAGATGATCAGAATGGTAGATGCAATGCAGTTCACTGATGAGCACGGCGAAGTTTGTGCAGCTGGTTGGAACAAAGGCGACGAAGGTATGAAGCCAACAACTGAGGGTGTTGCTGAGTATCTTGGTAAAAACGAAGATAAGTTATAGTCAAAACCTCAAGAGATCCTGAATCAAGTTCAGGATGACGACATCTCCGTCATTACTGACTCATTCTTTCCGTCATTGCGGGCTTGACCCGCAATCTCATCAGGGTTTAAAACTATTTCACTTTTCAAAACATCAAGAGATCCTGAATCAAGTTCAGGATGACGACATCTCCGTCATTACTGACTCATTCTTTCCGTCATTGCGGGCTTGACCCGCAATCTCATCTCTCTTTAATAAATTATTTCTCTTTTACGAACCCCAAAGCCTTACTATTTACAAAGACTATCTCATACCATTGACACGATGGAGCTATAAGGTTTAACCTTTTAGGATTTGAACTTCTTGAGAGTGCTACATAGAACTGTGAGGGAGCAAAGATCTCGTTTGTCTCGATGATGAGATCTTCTATGGACATTCCCTGAGACTTATGTATAGTTATAGCAAATGCTAGCTTTATGGGAAACTGATAGATGCTAAGTTCTTCAACCTCTTGCATCTCTTTTTTACCGCCCTTTATTCTCTCATCCCACTTATACTTTGTATGAGCTACAGCTTCTAGTTTCACAACTTTGGCGTCGCTTTTTTGCACATAAACAAAAGTTGCATCGATGCCAACTACTACACCTCTTTCACCGTTAAAATAGTTCCATGAGTTTCTTGTAAAGAGAACAGGTGCACCTATTTTTAATGATAGTTCACTCTCGATGCGAGAATCCTCCATAAACCTCTTAACTTGTGCATCACTTAAACTCTTCGAATGCTTTATGATCTGAGCCTCTTTTACAAAGAGATCTGAGTCTATATTTTCTAGCTCTTTTTTGTTGTGCATGGATGTTGAGTGATTTTTACCAAACAAGAAAGTAAACTCACTTAGATCTTGTGGGAGCGGTTTTATAAATTCATTTAGAGAGTTATGAACACTCTCATCCACAAACCCTTCTCTAATAAACCCCAAAAGCTTTATAAAATCCTTATCATCAGTTCTATAGATATGAGTTAACTCGAACTTTAAAAACTCAAATACCTCCCAAAGAGGCGACTCAAATGCAAACCTTACTTCACTAGATCCACGAACAATGGGAGGAAGTTGTAAAAAGTCTCCAACAACTAAAACAGCACCTTTGAAGTTCGCTTGTTCTAGCCTTAGCTTTATCATCTCTAAAAGTGCATCGCTAACCATTGAGATCTCATCTATGACTATAAGGTCCATACTAGATATGAGTTTTTTAGTTTTGTTCTTTGGTTCTAGTTTTGCGTTTTGCTCTAACTCTTCAATACTTGATGAGATCCCAAGATCAAAAAAACTATGAAGTGTCTGTCCCTCTATTAGAGTCGCTGCCATTCCAGTAGAAGCGAGTTTTGCTACTTTTTTTGCATCTTCTTCAAAGAGACTTATAACTTCCCTTGTAATAGTAGTTTTTCCAACACCAGCACCGCCAGTTAAAAAAATATTTTGCTTTTGTAATAGTTTTTTTGTGATCTGTTTAACTTGATTCATAAAAAGATTATACTAAACTTTTCAAAACCTCAAGAGATCCTGAATCAAGTTCAGGATGACGTTGATAGTAGATCTTGGATTGTGTTCAAGATGGCAACATTTCAGTCATTACGAACTCAATATTTCCGTCATTGCGAACTCAATATTTCCGTCATTGCGTACTCACTATTTCCATCATTTCTGGTTCAATATCTCCGTCATTGCGGGCTTAACCCGCAATCTCATCAGGGTTTAAAGCTATTTCACTTGTCAAAACCTCAAGAGATCCTGAATCAAGTTCAGGATGACGTTGATAGTAGATCTTGGATTGTGTTAAGGATGACATTACCGTCATTGCGGGTTCAACCTTTCCGTCATTGTGGGCTTGACCCGCAATCTCATCAGGGTTTAAAGCTATTTCACTTGTCAAAACCTCAAGAGATCCTGAATCAAGTTCAGGATGACGTTGATAGTAGATCTAAAATCTTGTTCAAGATAACGCTGTTTTCGTCACAATATACTTTCATATAAATCTTCATACCTGCTATTATTTTTGCATATCAACTCTTCTTTCCACTCTCGTTTCCAGTTTTTTAGTTGTTTTTCTCTCTCAATTGCAGTTTGAATATCATCATAAATTTCATAATAGACTAGTTTATTTAGATTATATTTTGAACTAAAACTATTTACATGTTTTTCTTTATGTTCATAAACTCTTTTGACTATATCTGAAGTAACTCCAATATAAAGAACCTTGTTTGTTATGTTTGTTAAGATATACACATAAGATTTTCTCATAGTTTTATTGTAACAATTTTAAAGTTTTGAGATCCTGAATCAAGTTCAGGATGACGTTGATAGTAGATCTTGGATTGTGTTCAAGATGGCAACATTTCAGTCATTACGAACTCAATATTTCCGTCATTGCGTACTCACTATTTCCATCATTTCTGGTTCAATATCTCCGTCATTGCGGGCTAGACCCGCAATCTCATCAGGGTTTAAAACTATTTCACTTGTCAAAACCTCAAGAGATCCTGAATCAAGTTCAGGATGACGTTGATAGCAGATCTTGGATTGTGTTCAAGATGGCAACATTTCAGTCATTACTGACTCATTCTTTCCGTCATTGTGGGTTCACTCTTTCCGTCATTACGAACTCAATATTTCCGTCATTGCGTACTCACTATTTCCATCATTTCTGGTTCAATATCTCCGTCATTGCGGGCTAGACCCGCAATCTATTTTTACACTTTGCAAGAATCTTCCTAAAAATGTATAATAGCGCCATGAAAAGAATATTAATTGTAGAAGACAACAAAACACTAGCAAAACTCTTGGCAAAAAAAGTAGAAACATCACTAAAGTATGAAGTAGATGTTGCTTACAAATTTTCAGAAGCGAAATTATTTTTAAAGAAATACGACTATTTTATAGCGCTTCTTGATATCAACCTTCCAGATGCGCCAAATGGCGAGATCGTAGACTATGTGCTAAACAAAGGTGTTCGCAGTATAGTCCTTAGTGGAAATATAGATAAAGATTTTAGAAAAAAATTACTTGCTAAAAACATCATCGACTATGTAAATAAAGGTGGTGTAAATGACATAAATTACATCATAAATACACTTCAAAGACTCGAGAAAAATCAAAATCACAACATCTTAGTAGTTGATGATTCTATGGTTTTTAGAAGTCAGATGAAGAGTATGCTTGAAAATCTGTTTTATGAGGTCATTACTGTGGCTCATGGTGAAGAAGCTTTGGGAATGTTAAACTCACACCTAAACATTTCTATGGTTATTACTGACTACAATATGCCCGTTATGAACGGACTAGAACTTACAAATGAGATAAGAAAAAACTATAACAAAACTGAACTTTGCATCGTTGCCATATCTTCAAACAATGATGAAGAAATAAATGCTCTGTTTTTAAAGCAAGGTGCAAATGATTACATCAAAAAACCTTTCTCAAAAGAAGAGTTTTCTTGTCGTATAAACAACTCCATAGAGGCATTAGAAAACATTCAATACATCACAAATCATGCAAATAGAGACTTTTTAACAGGTCTTTATAATCGTAGATATTTCTTTGAAAATATGAATGAATATATGGAAGATATAAAATTAAGTGGCGAGAGATTTGCCATAGCAATGTTAGATATTGACTTTTTTAAAAAGATAAATGACACTTATGGACACGATATTGGTGACAAAGTTATAGTCGCTATTTCAGAGGTTTTAAGAACAAATACAAGCTACAGAGATATAGTTGCTAGATTTGGCGGTGAAGAGTTTTGTGTGGTCTTGAAAAACATAAACCAGTATAGTGTTAGTGAGATCTTAGAAAGACTCAGACAAGAGATTGAAGACTTTGCATTTGTTGTAGATTCAGCTAATGAGGTAAAGTTTACTATCTCTATAGGAGTGGCTTATCATGATGATTCTGAGACATTAGAAGAGACGATAAACCAAGCAGATATGAATCTATATAACGCAAAACAAAATGGCAGAAACCAAGTAAATTTTGGCTAATAACTTTTTAAAACTCAAGAGATCCTGAATCAAGTTCAGGATGACGTTGATGTTAGATCCCGAATCAAGTTCAGGATGACGTTGATGTTAGATCCCGAATCAAGTTCAGGATGACGTTGATGTTAGATCCCGAATCAAGTTCAGGATGACGTTGGTGTTAGATCCTGAATCAAGTTCAGGATGACGGGTTCTTGTCATTGCGGACTCAGCCTTTCCGTCATTGCGGGTTTAACATTTCGTCATTGTGGGCTTTTATCTCCGTCATTGCGGGCTTGACCCGCAATCTCATCAGGGTTTTTAAACTATTTCATTTCTCAAAACTATTAGCTCTCCAAAAGGGACTCTTTTTTCTTTTGGAGTTATCCACTTTACACTATATGGTGGCTCTTCTTTTGGAAATACACCATCAAGATCACTAAAATATAAAAGCAATTTCGTATCTTGAAGTTCCTCTTTTATAAACTCAAATACAGGTCTAAAGTCAGTGCCACCTCCACCTTCTATCTTTGCATCTAAACTATCTCCACCGTAAAAAGTAGTATGAGATCTTATCCTCTCATCACAAACTAAGAGATCTATCTCATAAGATGCTATGGTATTCATCAAGAAGTTCAACTCACTTAAAAACTCTCCTAAAAGTTCTTCATTAATAGATCCAGAGCTGTCTATGGCAACTACGAGTTTAAATTTCTCGCTTGTTGCTGATGGCAAGTAGATCCCAAGATACAAGAACTTTTTGTTTGGTGGCATCTGTGTATAATCGTCTTTGCTAAATCTATCGAGTGCCACTCTAAGCTCATCTCGCCAATCTATTTTTGAGTTAAGCTTGAGTGTAAAAAATCTCTCTAAACTTGTTGGCAGTTGTGAATCTTTTTCTTCTTTTTCTAAAATGGCTTTTGCAAACTCTTCAAATAGTTCATCTTCTACTATTTGATTTTCATTAGCTGTTTGTTCTTCATTTTTTTCTATATCATCAGGATCTTGTGCCTCGTACTCCAATTCATCTCGCAAAAACTCCTCTTTAAGCTGGGCATAGATCTCCTCAGCATAAAGTCCACTAAATTTTTTAGAGTAGTGTGCTAGATCTGGACGATAAAGCCCATTTTCAACCAACATATCATTTATGGCATAGTCAGTAGCTAACTGCCACAACCAACCACTTCTAGAGTTTTTACGAGACTCATGAGCTAGAGTTGCATGCATTGCAGCATTTGCTAAAACAAACTCCATCTCAGCCAAACTTATTTCAGAAAAAAACTCATCATTGTACTCAAGAGTTTTACCATTACTTTTAAAAGCTTGTATGTCATCATTTTTTGATAGTTCAAGCTTAGATGCAAGAGTTCCAAAAAAAGGATATTCTACTAAGAGTTTTGACTTTGCTTGAGAGATTTTATTGTCAATTTGCGACATCTTTATATCCATTTTTTAAAGCTATTATATCACTTGCATATTATAGGTTAATAAAGGTTACTCCTTATAAGTTGTTTACATATATTATGGTACTATTTTTGCTTATTGAAGTATTAAAACAGGGTGGATGATGGCTGAAGATTTTGATGATATTATCATTATTGAAGAGAGTGATGCTGTTGAAGTAGAATCACTAAATGTCCACGAAGAAGAACCAGATGCTTCTTCTTCACAAAAACAAAAAATCATCATCCTTGCTGTTGGTATTTTTATAATCATACTTATCCTAGTTATATCTCTCTTTTTTTTGCTAAAGCCATCTAAGATTGAGCAAAGACTTTCATTTGATCCGATAGAAACTAAACTCAAAGAAGAGACTACTATACCCATAGAGCCTACAAAACTTGAAAATATGATTGCAAAAGCAAATTATTTATACTCAACTGGTTCAAAAGATGAAGCTCTCTTTTTATATGAAAAAATTGCACTCTATAGTGAGGCTATCTCAGTTTATAACCTTGGAGTAGCTCAACTAAAGGACAAGACTTATGACTTGGCATTGCAAACCTTTAAAAAAGCTATAGTCAATGATGAAAAAAGATGTGTAAGTGCAATAAATGCTGCAGTTTGCTCTTTACATCTAAAAGATAAAAAGAGTTTTGATTACTACATAGATCTAGCCTATGCTTATCTCCCTAAAGAGAAAAATAAAGATCAATACTCTTACTACTATGCACTCATTAACTACTATAAAAACAACTATCTTGAAGCTCTAAGTGCTTTAGAGAATCCAACTGGCAATGAATATCCTATAACTCAAAAACATCTACGAGCTAAGATAAACGCTCTATTTTCTAACAACGATAAAGCTATCGAAGCTATGGAAGAAGATTTTAATGCTGAGGACTCCTTTAGTATAGCCCTACTTTACGCAAGAATTGGTGATCTAACTCTTGCCTTAAAACACTTAGAAGAAGCAATTGTTAAAAACATTGAACCAGTTAAAGCCTCTGTTGCACAAGCCTATATAAATTTAAAAGCTGGGCGTATTAACACAGCAGGAAAACAGTTAAAAAACATCACAGATATGTTTCCAGAAGAAGTATATAAGCCTTATCCAGTCTCTGTAACATTAAAAGAATCTCTTTTTGATCCGCTACAAGCTCAGATCAGATATAGAAACAAACTCAAAAATTCAAAAGAATTTACTTATCTTAAGATCTTCTACTTCTCTCCATATAAAATCTTCAATGCGGATCAGACTATCAGCAACATACAAAAAGGAAATGCAAATATCTATATAGACAATATCTCAAGCGCAAAAGAGTACTTACAAAGAAGTGCATCTTCATCAAATGTAAATCAAGGAATCGTAAAAGCTATCAAAAATGCTATGGATTTTAAACTAAGAGATGCAAATGAAGAATTTCAAAGGCTAGAGCAACTTCAACCAAAACACTCTATTTTGCAATATAATTTAGCTCTAACTTATGCTCAGATGGGAAATATCGACAAAGCACACGAGCATTTTTTACGTTCTTACCATTTAGATGCAAAAAACTATCTCTCTGGCATCTATGCTATTATGACAAGCCAGTTAATAAACAAAGAAAACATAACTTTAGTAAATATATTAAAAGAATCTATTATGTTAGAAGAACCTAGCGAAGAGCTAGATCTGTACAACACACTTTTAGCTATAAGCGATGACAACATCCTATCTATCTCAGATTGGTTAGACAAAGATTATGAAAACAAACCTCTATACCTAGCTCTTGACACCATTATAGCGCTCAAGTTAAACAACAAAGATATTGCGAAAAAAGCATCACACAAACTAACTCTACTTTTACCAAATGAGATAGTCCCTCACATGATATACATAGGTGCACATTTTATAGATTTAAGACCAAAAGATTATGCAAATGAAGTTTTAAACTACCTAAAGGTGCAAAAATTCAGCTTTAACGATCTCTATTATGGTCCATATCTAACAAGATATCTATACACTCAACAAAATCTTATAACAGGTAAGCTATTTTTTCTAAGAAAACAGCTAAGACGTGTCCTAGAAACAACTAAAGGTGATACACATGAGATAGTAGCTGCCTTAGCCCTTGCATCCATCTATGATGGTGCTTATGAAGAGTCTTATACTCTATATAATCATCTTATAGATGATTTAAAAGTAAGAGATGCAAATACTCTGTTTTTAGGGGCTGTTGCATCTACTGCTGCAGATCACCATGCCAATGCCATAGCACTTTTAGAGTTATCTAAGATGAAAGATGGGAGTTTTACAGAGAGTCGCTACGCCCTTGGACTCTTGTATCTTGAAGTACAAAATAACCAAGGTGCAGCTATACAATTCTCAAGGATAGGCGACAATGGTTTTTCGTCTGAGTATTTTAACTTTGATATTGACTTAGATAAGCTTTTATTTCAAAAAGAACAAGAGCTAAAAAAGAGAGTTAGCTCTTTATAACTCATGCTTTTTATGAAAAGTATCCTACCAATGATTGAGATGCATCAACTTCTTGTCCGATGCTAAGATTTACTCTAAAATTATGAGGCAGATATATAGTTGTGATGCCATTTATCATCAAACCATATCTAGCTCCTTGAAGAGTGTTTTGTTTTGTATTTAAATCTACTTTTATAGTATCAAAACTCTGTTTTAACATATGTTTTACTTTGATAGTGTTTTTAAAACTATCCTCAAAAACTATCTCAACTCTCTCATTTAGATCTTTTGATAGTGGAGAATCTTTTGAGAGCCTTGCTCCACGCTTTATATCTAGAGACTTTACAATAGCACTTAGCGGTATGCGAAGTAGAGAGACATCAAAATAACTACTATTTATCTCAACCTTATAAGCATACTCACTATCATCAAGCTCTTCTATAGCTATAACAGTTCCATCCACTGGAGAGACTACACTCTTTACTTCAAGGATTGGAGACATTCTCTCAGGATTTCTATATACAAGTAACAAAAAAAGCACCATAACAAAAGAGAGAAACTCAAAAAAATCAAAATCAAAGATAGTAAAAAAAACAAATGCTAAAAAAGTAAAACCTATGCGATTAAAACCCTCTTTTGCAATTGGTAAGAGATTATTGTTCATCGCTGTTCTCATTGTTTTTATTGATGTTATTTTTAGACATTTTAGCATCCTCTTTTAACTCTTCTTCTATATCATCAACTGCAACTTCAACTTTTGAATCTATGTTATTTTCTTTTTCAAAGTTGATAATAATCTCTCTTACATCTTCGCCTGTGATATTCTCTTTTTTATAAAGAAGTTTTACCATATCTTCAATAGCTTCTCTATACTCTTCCAATCTAGCCTTAACTGCTTCATATCTCTTCGTCAGTGATACTTTTATAAACTCATCCATATTTTCAGCCATCTTATCACTATATTCACGAGTAGCTTGTTGTCCACCACCCAAAAATGACTGTCTGCTCTTCTCTAGTACCATAAGTCCAGCTACATCACTCATTCCATATGTTTGAACCATAGATTTTATGATATCAGTTGCTCTCTCAAGGTCATTTCCAGCACCAGTTGAAATCTCTTCTAAAAAGATCTCTTCAGCTGCGCGACCACCTAAAAGAACATCGACTTCAGCCCACATCTCATGGCGCTGCATCATATATTTGTTCTCTTCTGGTTTGTTTAGAGTGTATCCTAGTGCTGCAAGTCCACGAGGAACTATAGATACTTTAGATACTTTTTTTGCACCCTTAGTTGTCTCAGCTAGAAGTGCATGACCACTCTCATGATAAGCTACTATTTTTTTCTCTTTAGGGTTGATTCTACGAGATTTTTTAGCAAGTCCTGCTATTGCTCTCTCGACTGCCTCATAAAGATCTTTTTGCTTAACAGTTTTTTGACTCTTTCTTCCCGCTAAAAGTGCGCCTTCGTTTACAATATTTGCAAGATCTGCACCTGCGAGTCCTGCGGTTAGGCGAGCAACCTCTTCTACCTCAACATCTTCATCCATTTTTACATTTCTCATATGCACTTTTAGGATCTTTACACGACCTTCAAAGTCGGGCTTATCTACTAAAACTTGTCTGTCAAAACGACCTGGACGAAGTAGTGCTTGATCTAGAACTTCAGGTCTATTTGTAGCTGCTAAAATAATTATCGGTGTATCTGTTCCAAAACCATCCATCTCAGCTAGGAGCTGATTTAGAGTCTGTTCTCTTTCATCATTTCCACCCATCATTCCACCAGCTGCACGACTCTTACCAATAGCATCGATTTCATCTATAAAGATGATACTAGGAGCATCTTTTTTAGCTTGTTCAAACAAGTCTCGAACACGAGCTGCACCAACTCCAACGAACATCTCTATAAAACTAGATCCACTCACTGAGAAAAAAGGAACATCTGCTTCGCCTGCAACAGCTTTAGCCAAAAGTGTTTTACCAGTTCCAGGTGATCCTACTAAAAGTACACCTTTTGGAATTTTTGCACCAATCTCTACATAACGAGCTGGATATTTTAAGAAGTCAACAATCTCTTGAACCTCTTCTTTTGCCTCTTCTACACCTGCTACATCATCAAACTTTGTATTTGGTTTTTCAGAGTTTACCATCTTTTTAGAATTGCCCATCCCTAAAAGTCCACCACCCATACTTTTTTGCATTCTCCCTGCAAAAAACATCCAAATAGCTATGATAATAAGAAAAGGAAATAACCAACCAAACATCTCAGTAAACCAGTTTGTCTCACTAAAGCCAGTATATTCAACACCTTGTTTATCAAGAAGCTCTACAAGTCTTGTATCACCTTTTACAATTCTAGTCGTATAAATAGAACCATCAGTTCCAACGGCCTTTATGTAAGTTTGCCCAATATTTACTTCTTTTAGTGACTTAGATTCGACTAAACCCTTAAGCTCAGAATAACTTACTTGTTTTGTCTTTCTATTTGAAGCTCCTGCATCTTCAAGTCCTCCGCCCTCGCCAACTAAGGCTTTAAAAAGCAAAATAATGACTACTGAAAAAATAGCAAATGCTATTAAAGGGTTGTTATTAAAAAAATTGTTATTTTTGTTATCGTTATTGTTGTTTTTATTTGACATTATTTATCTCTTTTTTTATTTTCTTTTTAAGACAAGTGTTACCCACTCACCCTCTGCTATTCTCTCTAAGATATCGCAATCTTTGTAAAAACCTAAAACCTTCTTCTCATACTTATCCAATATTCCTGACAAAATCAACACTCCATCATCTTTTAAAGCATTTTTTAAATCTTTTGCTATAAAGGTAAGAACATCTGCTACTATATTTGCTACAACTACATTGTATTTTTTCTCACTAAGTGAGCATGAGCCTTCCCAAATATGTGAAAATTCAACTTGATTTAGTGTTGCATTTTCTTTTGAGTTATCTACTGAGACTATGTCAGTATCGCAAGCATCTACTATAGCTCCAAGTTTAATTGCTCCAATAGCAAGAATACCACTTCCACAACCTACATCTATTAGTGTATCACCTTTTTTTACATACTTAGAAATTGCTCTTAGTGATGATGCAGTTGTTGGATGATGACCAGTTCCAAAGGCAAGAGCTGGATCAATAGCGATGTTTATGAGGTTTGGATGTTCTTTATCCCATGTTGGATGTATGTAAAATTTATCTATCTCTATAGGAGTTATACTTTTTTGATATAGTTCAACCCAGTCACTGTTCTTGAGTTTTTTATGTTTGTATTCTAGATCTATGACCTCGCCTAAAGCTTTTTGTAAAGCCTCACAAAACTGCTCCAATCCCCAAGCAATAGTTTCAAGTTCATCTTCACTTCTGATAGTAAAACCATCTGCAGATTCTTCAAAACCAACATCTATTGTGTCAGATAAGAAGTCTGCAAAGAGTTCTTTGTGTGATGAAACTTTAACTACTAACTCGTAGTAGTGATCTTGCATTATTGAGTGATACCCATAACAGCACCGAGTTTTTCTTTTAGTACTTGTGGAGTAAATGGTTTTACGATGTAGTTATTTACACCAGCTTTTAAAGCAGTGATGACCTCTGCCTTACCGCCTTCTGTTGTCACCATAATAATAGGTGTATCTTTAAAACGTGCATCAGCTCTAACTTTTTTAACCAACTCCAAGCCATTCATTTCAGGCATATTCCAGTCAGTTATTAGCATATCGATATCAGGGTTGGTATCCATTTGAGTCCAACCTTCAACACCATCAGCACCCTCTAAGATATCTTTATATCCCAAACGCGCTAAAGTGTTTTTTATAATACGACGCATTGTAGAACTATCATCAACAACAAGTAATTTCAATTGAAATCCTTTTTTATAATATATTTTGCAAAATTTATAATCAAATAATATCTAAATTTTTGTTTTTTTACTATTAATTGAGGCTTTTAAATAGCTTTGGTAAATCAATAGTGCCCTCATAGTAAGCTTTTCCTATAATAACACCATCGACTTCTTTAGTTGCAATAAGTGCCTCAATATCTCCTATATCTTTTACACCGCCACTAGCTATTGTACTGATACCGCTAGCTCTTGCAATATCAAGTGTGAACTCAACATTTACACCACTAAGTGTTCCATCTTTGCCGACATCTGTACATATTATAGCTTCAACTCCAGCGTTTGCAAACTCTTTTGCTAGTTCAGTAGCACGCATGGAACTCACCTCTCCCCAGCCCTCAACTGCTACAAATCCGTCTATGGCATCTATGCCTACAGCTATAGGATACTTTGCAGCCATCTCTTTTACAAACTCTGGATCTTTAACTGCGATTGAGCCGAGAATGATTCTATCTATGCCAATTTCTAGCATCTTTTTGATAGTCTCTTCATCGCGAATCCCACCACCGAGTTCAAGCTTAACACTACAGTTTTGTCGTATCTTTACGATCTGCTCTAGGTTTTTAGGCTCTCCTGCAAAGGCACCATTTAAATCTACTAAATGAACCCACTTTGCACCCATCTCTTGAAACTTCTTAACCAAAAGCCAAGGCTCGTCTGAGTAGATCTTAGCACTATCCATAAGCCCCTTTGTAAGCCTTACAGCTTTTCCATCTTTTAAATCAATCGCTGGATATAGAGTCATTTTTTTCCTTTAATTTATTTCATAAATTTAAGGGAGAGTTTTTCCCTGTTTATTTATCACGCAAAACGAACAAGTCCGTTTTACAACGCTAACACTTGGTTTCCTTCGGCAGGAAGCCCTCGACACTTGTGCCTCTTGGTTTGGTTTTCAAGCTTCTTTTTCTCATGCTCTGCTTTTTTCAGTTCCCACGTTCTGCGCGGGAATGCATACCAGAAGCAACTACAGTTTAATAAAATTTTCCAAAATCTTAAGTCCATTTTTATGGCTTTTTTCTGGGTGTGGTTGTATTCCTAGTATATTTTCATGCGCTACGGCTGATGTAAAATCATAACCATAGTTTGTAGTTCCTATAATATCTTCTATATTTGCACACTCAACATGGTAAGAGTGAACAAAGTATAAGTAGTGATTTGTGTCTAAACCATGAAATAGTTGATGCTCTTTTGTAAAGACTCTATTCCATCCCATATGAGGAACTTTTAACTTCTGTTGAAATTTTGTTTTATCAAAAGCTTTCACACTTCCTTTTATTAGTCCTAAACCTCTGCTATCTCCAAATTCTTGACTACTCTCAAAGAGCAGTTGCATGCCTAAACAAATGCCAAACATATAGTTTCCACTTGTCGCATACTCTTTTAAAGCATCAACCATACCTCTTTGATTTAGGTGTTCCATCGCATCTCCAAATGCACCAACACCAGGAAGTATTAATTTATCATACTCCTTAAATCTTTGTGGATCTGAAACTATTACTGTTTTTTCTCCAAGCATTGAAAAAGCATTTTGAACACTTGCTAGATTTCCCATATTGTAATCAACAATTCCTATCATATTTCACTCGTTGATTTTGTAAATTTTATATAGATTGCTAAACTTATGATCAAAAGTGCAACTCCACCTATGATAAACATCGCATACATAAGCATTTGAGGATCTGTAATAGCAAACTTAAATACTAACATCAAAGCCTCAATAGATAGTGCGATAATAATGGAACCTAGAAATTTAACCATGGTTTTATGTGGCTTTGAAATATCTTGTTCTTTATTGCGCCCCATAATCTCCTCTTCTATAAGAGTCTTAGCAAGGTCAAATATAGCTAAAGATAGAGTGAGCAAGATAGTAGCTTTAAATAGATCATCTATAACTAGATGTGAGAGCGTTATCTCATTTGTAAAAAAGCTCTTAACTCCATGAGAAAAAAGAAGGATTGCAACGGCTATAAGAGCAAAAGAAAACATCGCGTATGAGTACTTAAAAAGTCTTGTAAAAAAAGCATCTGAAGTGTTTAACTGAGCTATCTTTAAAACTTCTTCTAGTGGCATATCTATACAAGCAACATAAACAAGTTCACCTTTTTCATTATATATAGGCTGCGATGCTGTAACTGTTAGATCTTGGGTTATAAGAGATGGATATGGATCTGTTATAGTACATCTCTCTTCTCTTACTGCACGATAGTAGTACGCTCTGTCGGCTCTGATTTTTCCTATGTCACTATCAACTTCTTTTAAAGGTGTAAAAGTTGGAGATATTTGAACACCTTTATAGTCTAAAAGATAGATTCCTTCACAGTTTTGCAAATCTGCTTTTATCTTTAGTAGGCGAGGAATTATCATCTCTTGTGTGAGAGAAGGAAGTTTGTTTGGAATGTTTCTAGAAAAGAGGTAACAAAGATAAGCTCTAACCTTAGTACGTCCCTCTGCAAAGTCTTGAATATCTGATGCAACCATCTATTGACACGCCTTTTATTTAAATTTTTGCAATTATACCAAAGGCTACATAACATTTTACTCATATTTACGGATTTTATCAGATCGGGTCATTTTGATTAAGGCTTGTTTTTTAGCCAAAAACATATGCTATAATCTGATAAAAAATCATAAGGGTGCGTATATTGCTTCATCTTTACTATGAAACTGCTTCCTCGAAACAGATGTCTGATGTTGCTAAATCGTTTGAATTTTGTGAAGCACTAGATATAAGTAAAGCAAATGAAGTTAAACTTGCTGATGTATATTTTGTTGAGATACAAACTATAGAAAAAGCCTTAGTTCTTCACATAAGAAAACTTCTTAGCAACAAAACAGACTCTTTAATATACTTTTTTATAGATGATTCTCACAACTTAATGCTATTTCAACTAGCATCTCTTTTAAATGTAAAAAATATTTTTACTTCAAAACATGAAACTTCCAAGCTAATATCTAACATAAAAGCTGACATTCTTTTAAAAAAAACAACTGCTCAAAACAAAGAGTTTGCAAGCGTATTCTCAAACAATATCTCTTTTATGACATTTAACCAAAGCAGCTTAACTTTTGCAAGCCAGAAGTTACTTGATGATTTTAGCTGTAAAGATCTCTATATGCTAGAGTTAAATCTTTGCTCAAAAATCGATTTAAAATCTTTTTTAGAAAGTAACATCACAAAAGAAGAAACTATAATATTTGAAAAGATTTCAAAAAAATACAATATCAAAAGCATTGGTTCAAAACATAGTTCAGATAGATACATATTTGTCCAAGAGATCTTGCAAAACAAGCAAACTAAACAAACAAGTATTGATTTTATAAAAAATCGTATCTACTTTATAGAGGTCTTAAAAGAAAAACTTCTTGAGAAAAATATTTCTAAAAATATCTGCTCTATCATAACCATAAGCATTGAAAATATGGATAGTTTACGCCAATTTTGGAGTGAGTATGAGATAGAGATGGCAATTGGCGATCTACTTCTACAAGTTGAGCTAGAAATAGACGCGCACACTCTTCTTGCTCAATATGACAATAAACTCTATATAGCACTTTTTGAAGATCTTGACTTTGAAGCTACTAAACAAAAAGCTCACTCTATACAAAAACATATAATCTCATATACATCTAAAGAGGATATAAAACCCATTATCGGCTTACATGCTTTTGATATAAATGATTTTGAGTTAAACGACGCACTAAAAATTATTTCAGATATTGCAAAAGAAGATATCTCAAACAAAGATAGAGAGACTCAAAAGATATATAGAGTCATAAATATAGACAATGAACTTAATGATGAAAAAGCCATAGACCTACTTTTACAAGCTACTTTTACCAACAAAACGCCGATAAAACTTTTAAATATCTACAAAGGCTTATGCATAAACACTTTTTCTACGATTGTCAAAAAAACTCAAGAAGAGATATATGTAAGTTTTGAGCAACTTCAAGGTACTGTTATGAACTTTGAAAAAGGCACAGTTATTCAATCTCCTAACTTTACAAAAGATATTGAAGCTGATGTAAAACTTATCGACTTAAAAAAGAGAGTAGCACTTTTGAAAAACTTTAGATTTGTTAATGGAAGTGCTAATGCTAGAAAATATAGTCGAGTAACTCCTTCTCAAAGAACGCCCATTTCTATAGTAAATAACAAGGGTACTTTAAGTGGTGAGATTTTGGATATTTCCATGAACTCAGTAGCTATAAAAACGAGATTTTACAAGCGTATAGAAGAGTTATACTCAACAGATGTTGAACTGAAATTTACTCTGCCAATAAGAAGTTCTGAAGATGGATATATGAAGTTAGAGTTAATCGCTAGAGTTACATTTACTAAATGTGGCGAAGATTATTGCAAAATGGTTGTAGATCTAGAAGAGACTCAAGCACATGAATCTATCCTCATGGAGTATGTCTATGATAGACAAAAAGAGATTATAGTAGAGCTAAAAAAACAAACTATCATACGAAATTAGCTATAATGCCGCCAATGAAAAAAAATATAAAAAGTATAGCAATAGTGCGGCTCTCCGCTCTTGGGGACATCGTAAATAGTGCAGTGATTCTACAATTTATTCATCAAAAGTATCCAGATGCAAAAATAGAATGGATAACTGAAGAGGTTTTTGCGCCACTTCTGCAAAATCATCCTTTACTACATAGAGTCCACACCATAAATCTAAAAGAACTTAAAAAGTCAAAAAGCCTCTCACAGCTTATTAAGACTATCTCAAAACTCCGTTCTTTAGGTAAGTTTGATATCATTATAGATATGCAAGGACTGCTAAAATCAGCCATTGTCTCAAGACTTGTTGGTAGAAAAACACATGGCTTTGATAAAAACTCATCAAGAGAATCACTCTCAAGATTTTTCTACAAAACAACTTCATACATAGAGTATGATGAAAACATTGTAAAAAGAAATACTTTTTTAGCCTCTGATGGACTTGGATTTAAGATAAATGACTTGATGCTACTCAAAAAACAGAGAGTTTTTGAAGTTCCTAACTACCCAATAAATAAAAGTGAAAAAAAGAACATAGCCATAGTGATAGGTGCCTCATGGGAATCTAAAAAATACCCAAAAGAAAAGGTAGCCGAGCTTTGCAATGAACTAGGACAAAACTGCTATATTATTTGGGGAAATGATAAAGAGAGAGAAGATGCTTTATGGATTTGTAAAAACTCTTCATTTGCTATACTTACACCAAAATTATCTTTGCTTGAGTTAGTCTCATTTGTCTCTAGTGTTGATCTTTTAATTGGAAATGACACAGGTCCAACACACATCGCATGGGCACAAAATATTGCATCCGTAACTCTTTTTGGTCCGACTACAAAAAGAATGATGTATGAGACATCTAAAAATCTGTTTGTAAAATCAGACTCAAAAGTAGATATCTACAAGATAGATAAAAATGACTTTTCTATTGGAGAGATTGAAGTAAAGAGTATTGCAAAAAAAGCTAGGGAGTTATTGATATGATAGGATTTTATTTATTTTTGGTTTTAGAGAAATTTTTGATGCTTCTTCCAAAAAAACTTAGACGCTCTTTTTTTATATCACTTGGATTTATTGCCTATAAACTCTCAAAAAAGTATAACAAAGTTATAAGAGATAATCTAAAGTTTATTTATGGAGACGATATTAGCCAAGAGTTTATACAAGATATTGCAAAAGCTTCATTTAGACAGCTTCTTTTAAATGTTCTTCACACTATGGAAATAAGGTATTACTCAATACAAGAGTTGTCAAAAAAAGTAAGTTTTGTTAATGATGAAATTCTAACAAGAGCAAGAGAACAAAATAGACCAATTATTTTTGTAACTGCCCACTATGGCTATTGGGAATTATGCGGTTCGATGATTAGTGCCTTGCGTGAACCAACAACAGCCGTATACAAAAATATGAACAATAAGTACTTTGAAAATTATCTAGTAAGTTCTCGTTCAAAATCTCGTATGGAACTTATTGAAAAAAGTGGTGCAACAAGAAAATTATTAAAGTCTATTCGCTCAAAAAAAGCTATCGCACTTTTAATTGATACAAATATCAACAAAAAAGAAGCTGTAACAGTTAATTTTCTAGGTAAAGCTACTAGCCAAGTAAGAACTCCTGCTTACTTGGCAAGAAAATTTGATGCAGCATTGATTCCAACATTGATTCACACAACAGATGATGAACACTATACTATAAGATTTTACGATGAGATAATAACTCCAAAAACAGACAATGAGGAAGAAGATATTAGAGTGTCAACTCAGTTGCAAGCTGATTGGTTAAGCAAAGAAATTTTAAAAGAACCACAGCCTTGGTTTTGGCTACATAGAAGATTTAAGAATGATTATCCTGAGATTTATAAGAGTTAGATGAATCTTCGCACTCTTTTGTTCTTGCTTCAAAAAGTTTTAAAATAGTTAAGAAAAAAGCAGTAATTGCAGGCCCGAGTATCATTCCCCAAAAACCAAATGTTGCAAGCCCTGCTATGATTGCAAAAAAGATTACAAGCTCATTTATTCTTGTGTCATCCTCTTTTAACATTCTGTTATTTATCTCTTTTATGATGAGTGGTTTTACAAAAGTATCTGCGATAATTGAGATAACTACGATGGAGTAAATCGCTATAAAAACAGCATTTGATGTCTCACCAATTGAGAACTCATAAATCATAAATGGAAGCCACATCAAGATCCCACCAACTACAGGTATAAGAGATGCAAATCCATACATGATGCCAAATAGAAGTCCATTGTAGCCTATAAAAGAGACTGCCACACCAAACAAAACTCCCTCAAACATGGCAGTTGTTATGATAGAATAAAAAACAACACTCATAACGGAAGATATCTCTTTAGCTATAAGAGATGTCTCATCAACTGACATTTGAACTACTCGTTTTAAGAACTCTACTATATAAGCACCGTTGTATTGAGCAAAAAAGTAAAAGATGATAGTTAAAAATGCATTTTTTAAAAACCCTGCACTAAAAGCTCCAATAGTTCCTGTCATAGATATAACTTTTGAAGCGAGTGAACTTACATTCCACTCCTTTAAAATATCATTAGAATAAGGTTCTAAAAATGCAAAATAAGCAGGAGGATTTGCAATAAACTCTTTTATATAGACTTCAAGTCCTAAGTAAACTTGAGGATCAATATTTTTCAATTTCATAGTTAAAGTTGCCAAAAAGTAACCCAAAGGAGCAAAAAATAGAGTTGCAAGTAAAAAGCTAGATGCAAGAGCTGCTACAAGTCGATTTTTAAAGAGTCTGTAAAAAAAATCTTGAATATTAGAAGTTGAGATAGCAAGTAGTGCAGCTATAGTAATGGTTAGCAAAAAAGGAGCATAAAGCAGATACATCCAATAGAGAGATGTCGCAAAAAGTATAGCTACAAAGTACTGTGGCTTCAAAACAGACTCCCATCTTGTTGTGGTAGAGAAATGTTTAAGATCTCATATGTAGATCTTGTGGCTTTTCTGCCTTTTGCCGTTCTCTCTAGGTAACCATTTGCTATAAGATAAGGCTCGAGTACATCTTCAACTGTTCCCTCATCCTCACTTAGTGATGCTGCGATTGTGCTAAGTCCCATAGCTCTTCCATTTGCTGATGCTAAAAGATTTAAAAGTCTTAAATCCATCTCGTCAAAACCATAAGAGTTTATACCAAGTTCATCTAGTGCATACTGTGTTCGCTCATGTTTTATATCTTCCTCGTGAGCCACCTCTGCAAAATCTCTAACACGACGTAAAAGACGAAGAGCTATACGAGGGGTTCCTCTACTTCTTTTTGCTATCTCAGCAGCTGCACTATGGATTATCTCTTTGTTTAGTTTTAAAGAGGCTTGAGAAATGATTTGAGCTAATTCTATCGGGGTATAAAACTGCATTCTAAAGCTCATACCAAACCTATCTCTTAGTGGATTTGAGAGCATTCCAGCTCTTGTAGTCGCTCCTATGAGAGTAAAACGAGGCAAGTCTATCTTTACAGTTTGAGCCGCTGGTCCACTTCCTATGATGATATCTATACGAAAATCTTCCATAGATGAGTAAAGGATCTCTTCTACCGCTGGTGAGAGCCTGTGGATCTCATCTATAAAAAGAATATCGCCCTCTTCTAGGTTTGTTAGAAGTGCTGCTAGATCTCCACTCTTTTCTATCATGGGCGCTGCTGTTACTTTAATGTTTGCATTCATCTCATTTGCAACTATGAGTGCTAATGTAGTTTTGCCAAGTCCAGGAGGTCCATAAAAGAGGACATGATCAAGAGCTTCTTGACGTTTTTTACTCGCTTGTATAAAAACACCTAGATTTTTTTTAATCTGTTCCTGACCTATGTACTCACTCCAAGCATCAGGGCGTAAGGAAGTCTCAATACTCTCTTCCTCAGATGAAAAAGTCTCAATCTCTACTATTCTATCCATTTAATTTTACCATTAGCAACTTCGTCATTAGTAGGTGTGTTCCTCTTTTGGAAACTCACCTGCTAAAACCTCATCAGCATAGTTTTTTACTGCAGATCTAACTAAAGCTGCACCGTCCATATATTTTTTTACAAACTTTGGTGTAAACTCTTCAAAAAGACCTAACATATCTGAAAAAACTAAGACTTGCCCATCAACTTCAACCCCTGCACCAATACCAATAACAGGGATCTCTACACTTTGAGCAATTTCCGCTGCCACTTCGGCTTTAACACCCTCTATAACCATACAAAATGCCCCAGCTTTTTGCACAGCTTTTGCATCTCTTAGCAAATGCTCTCTTTGGATGCTATTTTTACCTTTTACTTTATAACCACCCTCACTTCTTACAGATTGTGGTAAAAGCCCAATGTGACCGCAGACAGCGATGCCATGACTTGTTAGATACTCAATAATGTCAGCTCTACTCTCTCCACCTTCTATCTTTACACAGTCAGCTTGTGTCTCTTTATAGACTCTCATAGCGTTTTTTAGAGCATCTTCTTTGTTGTCATAACTACCAAATGGCATATCGCACACCACAAAACTATTCTTTGCACCCTCACAAACTGCGTTTGTATGGTAGAGCATCTGCTCCATCGTTGCACTAAGAGTATCGCTCTTTCCTGCAAAGCTCATATTTAGACTATCTCCTACTAAAATCATGTCTGAGCTTGACTCAAAAAGCTTAGCAAAAAGTGCGTCATAAGCCGTTATCATCACCAAAGGACGCACACCTTTTGTTTTTTGTATGGAAGTAATTGTCATTTTTTTATTCATAAAAGTATTTTAACCAAAAACTGATACAATTGCACTAAATAGGAGAATTACTTTATGGGCGTAAGAAGTGACTTAGATGCTAACTTTGATTTTGAGATCGTAGATGAGTTCCTAGATCACTATACTATGATGGTTGAGAGCATGGAAGTTATGATTATGGATCTTGAAAAACCTAACAAGTACAAAAGAAGTATAGATGAACTTTTTCGTGTCTTTCACAACATAAAGTCCGCATCAGGTTACTTGAAAATCGCTTCTATGTCAAAGCTCTCTGCCTTTGTTGAAGATGCTCTTGAAGAGCTAAGAGGGACTGAGGAGTTAGCAAACAGTGAGATTGTCACTTGGCTTCTCTCCATCAGCGACATGTACGCTCAATGGTTAGAGGATTTAAGAGCTGATAGTGAGCTAACTCACATAAAGTTTGAACTCTTAAAACTGCCATCTTTAGAAAAATAAAATATTTGGAAAAAACTTGAAAAAACTTGTAGCATACATAACATCAACTTATCCTGAGAAATCTTTTACTGTAGATTTGAGTCTCTCTTTAGGTGAACATGGAGTCGACATGATAGAGCTTGGAGTTCCATTCTCAGATCCAGTCGCCGATGGACCTCTTATAGAAAAAGCAAATCATCTAGCACTAAAGAGCGGTTTTAAATTTAGGGAGCTCTTAGAAATATCTGAGATCATAGCTCCAAAAGTTGATACTCTTTGGATGGGGTATTTCAACAGCTTCTATCAGCAAGATATGAGCCGGCTTCTACCCTTAGCATCTAAACTTGGAATAAGTGGACTTATCATCCCAGACTTACCACACGAAGAGGCAGTTAGATATAGTAAAACTTTTAGAGAAAATTCTATAAGTAATATTAGTTTTGTAGCTCCAACAGACTCAAAAGAGCGAATAAAAGAGATAACAAATGATGCACAAAAGTTTATCTATATGGTTGCATATACTGGTATTACCGGTTCAGGAGTTGCAGAAGATCTACAGCCTTTTATAAACTCCATAAAAGAGTTCTCAAAGACTCCTATCTATGTAGGTTTTGGAGTAAATGCAAAAACTGCAAAAGATAAAGCAGAAGGTGCAGATGGCGTTATCGTTGGAAGTGCTTTTATAGATATACTTTTAAAAGATGACTTAAACTATAAGCAAAAGATTCAAAAGTGTAATGAGTTAGCTAAAATCATCAAAAGTGAAATCAACCCTTAAGATATACTCTGCTCGTATGGAGATTTTAGTTTGTTTGCATCATCTCTTAGCTCTTTAAAGACCTTTCTTATCCACTCTTTGTAAGAGTCTTTCATAAGGTTTTTTAGAGAGTTTTTTTGTGCATCTATCATCATAACTACACTCTTTTTAAAATCCTCTTCATTAAATGCTTGATCGACCTCAGTCATAGCAGCATCAACTCCGACCCAACTAGCAGTCCCAGTTACAACTCCACAAAGCAAAGCCCACGGACCACTCGGTGCACAAAGTGCTGTCCCACCCATGGATGCACCAAAAAAAGATGTAGCTTTTAGTGCCCCTTTTGCTCCAAATTTTAGTAGCATCTTTGACATAATGCTCTTTGAGATGGCACTTCCTATAAGCAAAGTTCCCGTAGCACTAAGCCCTTTTTTAGCCATATCTCTAGAGTTTGCTTCAAAAATATCTCTAAAGTTTAACTCTAAACTCTCTAGATCTAAATCTTGATTTAAGTTAAGTGCGCGAATACTTTCATTTAACTCATTCTCAAAATTCAGCATAGATTGTTTAATGCTTGAGTTAATGTGATTTGATGCATCATCTACCCTTGCAGAGAAGTCATTTTGGTAAAAAAGATAGTAGTTTATCTTTGCCATTATCTCTTCTTCTAAAGCTTCTGTATTACAATTTTTGAGTTGAAATCTTTGTGGCAAATATTGATTATAGTAGGGAACCAAAAAATCATTTTTATATCCGCAATAGATACTATAACCTTTTAAAAAAACTCTACTATACTCTCCTCTTACAGAGTAATAATATGCACTTAGGTCTGGTACTCCTGCATAAACACCCAGAAAAACATCATCTATATGATTGTCTATCTTTTCCTCAATTTCTAAAAGCAACAACTCCTCAGATGAACTTAATTTTGTATCAATTACAAGATCTATCTCTTTGTAGATCCACTCTATCCTCTCCTGAGACTTTTTAATATGTTGTTTTTCATAAAGATAATTTATACTTGAACTTATAATAAAAAGTAAAACGATAATAGATATAAAGCCAATTAAAAAGTAGTTTTTATTTTGATCTTTTGTTTTTAAAATGGCTTCTAGTGACTCAAAAGAAAAAAGCACTCTTGAGTAAGCCCACGCGAAAACACTTTGAGATAGTATGAGATAAAAGAGCCATAAGTAGATGTTATTTACGCTACTAAGCGTTTGTAGAGATGTGCTTATTAGTCTGTATTGCAGTAATTCTTTATATCTCAAGTTTGAAGATATGAAGTTTAATATTTCACAATTAAAGATTTTTATCTCGCTACTTGGAGTGCTGAAATAAGCGTAAACGACAAAGATTAAAACTAAAAAAAGTGTATTTATATATATACTCCATCTCCTAGAGACGGCGGATAAAAACTCCTCTTTAACCCTAGATCTCAAGTACTCTTTTGTTTTGACATAAATTCCCCAAATAACCAAGATATCAATACCTAAGATAAAAAAGACAAACCCATCAAAGTAGAGGACGTTAACTAACATCAAAATAGCTACAACAAAAGCAACAGCTAAAGATATAAAAAGGTTTAACCAAACGCTCTTAAAAATGCTAAAGAGTGAACTACTCTCGTGAAAAATGGCACTTGCTACTGCGAGTTTTTTGATGAGCGGCATCTCTATAAGAGAGATCATCAAAAGAGGAGTAATTGCAAAAAGATAAAAAAGAAAGACTAAACATGAAGATGAACTTGCTACTAAAAACCAAAGAAGTAAAAAGAAAAAGAGTATTAAGCCTTTAAACATAATCTACTTCTCTTCTTTTGTACAAACGCCACTCATCTGCAAGGGGTATTTTTTAGTAAAATTATCTTTATTGTGTAAAAATTCTTTAGCTGCTTCTAAAGACTCATCTCTCCCATTCTTTACAAGAGTATTAACTTCATAATCAGGTAAAATTCCGACACCCTCAATAGTACTAGAGTCTGCTAAGAAGTAGTGTGCAACGGTAAGGCTTAAAGATTCATCTTTGGTTATAGTATATAAAGATTCTACACTTCCCTTGCCAAAAGTTCTCTCTCCAAAGAGTGTAGCACGGTGATGGATCTGCAAAGCTCCACTTAAGATCTCAGCAGATGAAGCTGTATTTGAGTCCACTAAAATTGCCAAAGGTAAACTAGTTAGTGTTTTATCTTTTGAAGCATCATATGACTTTTTATTACCATGACCTCTACCAACTTGAGTCATGATATTTCCTCTATTTAAGAACATATCAGCAACCTCAACCGCTTGAGAAACAAGTCCACCAGGATTTCCTCTAAGATCTATAATAATAGCCCGACTAAGCTCTTGATACTCTTTTATTTTACTAGAGATTTTCTCGGCTATATTGGCATCAAAGCTTGATATCTTAAAATAAAGTATCTTATTTTCCACTCTTTTAAACGTTAGAGTTTCTATCTCTATAGTCTCTCTTTTTAATTCAATCTCTATCAGGGCTTCATCTCTTTTTAGACTTAGTTTTACAAGACCTCCAACATCTTTACGTAAAAGTTCGATAGCTCTATCTAAAGAGACTTGATCGCAGGTAACACCATCTATCTTTAGTACAATATCTGAGACTTTTATCCCAAACTTAGAGGCGGGTGAATTTTTTAAAACATCTATCACGATAAGAGAGTTATCTACTTTGCTTAAATTGATACCAAGTCCAACAAAAACACCCTCTGTTTTTATCCTTAGCTCTTGCATCTGTTCTTTATCAAGGTAGCGAGAATGAGCATCAAGTAAATTCATACAAGAGTTTATAAGCATCTCATAAATCTCATTTTTTGAGAAACCTTTTTTTATTAAAAGTTCAACTAGCCGCTCAAGTTTTTCATTTGATTTTTTTATTTTGTAGAGTTTTTGCTTTTTATTTTGTTTCTCAGATTCTATAAGATATGGTGTATTTTGTAAAAATTCATCTATGCTTTTAGAGATAAGTTCATCCTTACTAAAAGCCTTAAAATAGTGTTTTTCAATATTTAGAAGAACCCTCTCATACTTAATCTTCGCATCAGATGCAACAAGTGATGCAAAGAAGATAAAAACTAAAAATACAACCCGCATCCAATCTCCTAAAATTTCTCAGTTATAAGAAACTCTCAATCAGAGGGAATCTTATGCAAGGCAACATAATAACAATTTTTTGTTTAGTAGATGATATTCATTCAAAAAATTATACTTTTTTACAGCTCATACTTCTTTATAATCTCTCTTAGCATCTTTTTATCTATCTCTGTTTTTGTGTCTGAATAGATATTTTGCTCGATTATTTCTATGATTTTTTTCACTTCTTCATCATTTTTATATGGTAACAATTTTACTAAAAGAACTCTTTCATCTTTTATGTGTAAACTTTTTTGCTTTTTAAAAAACTTCCATGGTTTTACTAAACCAATTACTACTCCTAAAATTAAACCGACTATAAAAACAAGAAGAGTCCATATACTTGGTATAGTTTCCCTACTCTCTACTAAAGTCTGCTCGTTAGTTGACTCTTTTTTTATAACCAACTCTTCTTTTGGCTTTGAGTTTTTTACTTTTATTTCTATTTTGTTTGTCTTAATTGTTTTTATCTCTTTTGTTTTAGGATCAAAATACTTCAATTTAAATGGCTCTATAGTAAAGTTATTTTGAGCTACAAAAGCTATCTTTTGGGTGAGTTTATTTTTATCTATTGAGATCTTTTCATCAAAAATATTAACTCCCTCTATATAAGGTTTAAAGCTTTTTATATCCTCTAAGTTTCCATCTCCTAAAACTTCTACAGTAAGGTTTAATGCTTCAGTTGGATTTATCTCATTTTTATCAACTTCTGCCATGATACTAAAATTACCAACAAGATCAACCTCACTAGGAAGTGGTTTTACATCTATCGTTAATTCGTTTGAGTAGTATGTTCTCCACTTGATTTTTGGTACCCATGAGCCCCAACTATCTTGGGAGTGACTCCTTGATGCAATACTCATCTTTGCTTTTGAGATATTTAACTCTCCAGCTCTTTGAGGAGCCATCTTGTAAAGAATTTTTGTAACTATATAACCGCTCTCTTGTGACTTTTGAGGTTGTGATTCGCTCTTTATCCAAAAACCTTTTAACTCTGGTGCTTCAAACTTACTATCAACCGCTTCAGCTCCTAGTTTTTGCTTAAACAAAAGAGTAACTTCAAAGGACTCTCCTACATAAGCCTCTTTTGTACTGCTTTGTAAAGACAAAATAAAGTCAGCATCAGCATTTACCACGCCTCGTGTTACCTTTATCTCAACTGCATTACTCTTTTGCATCACTCCATCTACTTCTATCTCCATAGGCTCTATAACACAATCTTTTTGCGGTATAAACTTATAACTAAAAGTATTGTTTCTTGAGACTTTGCCATTTATCATTTCTATGGAGCTTTGTGAACTAGTTGAGATTACATTTACGCCACAAAGTGTTTGTATAACTGGTCTGTTTGCATTGGCGGAGCTTAAATGCAAAGAGTAAGTTACCATCTCGCCTAGTTCCACACTTGTAGAGTCAACACTAGCCTTTATATCAGCATTTAAAGTAAGTTTTAAAAGAAGTAAAACTAAAACTATCTTACCAAGGTTTTTCATTATTCATCTCCTTTGTAGGTTCTTCATCACTAAGTTTATACATAAAACTACTGTTTTGTGTATTTAGCTCATCTAGCCATTTTCTCTGTTCTGCTTCACTCATCTCTTGTTTTTGCATCTCTGCTGAGTCTGCGTCTGAGTCTTCATCACTTTTCTTTTGATTTTCTTTTAGTTCATCTAGTTGCTCTTTTTTTTCTTGTTTATCTTTTGCATCTTGTTTGTCTTTTTTTTGTTCATCTTCTTCTTGTTTAGCTTTTGTCTCATCACTCTTTTTCTCTTCATCACTTTGGCTACTTTTAGAGCTTGATTCATCTTGGTTTTTTTCATCTTTTTCATCTGAATCTTCATCGCCTGATTCACTAGAATCATTTTTATCTTGCTTATCTTTTTTTTCATCCTCTTTTGATTCTTGCTCTTTGAGCAGTTTTTTAACTCTCTCTAGGTTCTCTTTAGTCTCTTTGTCTTCTTGTATCTCTAAAGAGTTTTCATAAGCTTCTACTGCTTTTTGTAGCTCCCCAGATTTTGCATAAGCATTACCAAGATTAGAGAAATTTTTAGCTCTCATCTCATCTTTATCAAACAATGCGTTCTTATAAGCTTCTATAGCCTTTTTATAATCTTTTTGTTTATAGTATGCATTTCCTGTATTAAAATATGCCTCGCCCATTTGGGACTTATTGGCATACTCTTCATAAATATTCGCGGATTTTTCATACTCTCCTGCTTCATAGGCTTTTTTTGCAGTTCCAAGTTCAACAAAATCAAGCATCGAAGCTTTCATCGGGGCACTAGAGAGTCCAAGTAGAGAAAAAAGTACTAAAGCAGAAAGTTTAGTTTTTACTCTTAATGAACTTGTAGCCATAAGAAGTAAAAGAATGGCTAAGCCCAGTGGATAGTAAAAAAGAGGTTTATAGTTGTGGATCTCTTCACTCTTTAACTCTTTTACATTTGAGATGGATTTTACCTCTTTTAGCATTGCTTTGACATCTTTGTTTGAGAGTGATGACTCTATATAGACTCCACCACTCTTTGTTGCAAGTGAGGCTATCTCTTCATTTAGTTTGGAGATGATTATTTTGCCATTATGAGTTATAAATGCTCCATTTTCTTTTTTTACAGGTGCGCCCTCTTTTGTTGCAATGCCAAGAACAAAAACTACTATCTTGTTTTTTTGTGCAAATTCTATCTCTTTGCTAAAATCACTATCATCTCCCCCATCACTAAGAATCAGAAGATATTTTTCATCTCTGTTTTCACTGGTTTTTGCAAATGTTTCTAAAATAGATAAAAAATTTGTACCCTGCTCTGTTATAGAGTTAGTGTCAAGTTGTTTTAGCAAAAAACTAACCGCACTACTATCAAAACTAAGAGGCGAGACAAGATAGGAGCTTTTGGCAAATGCCATAACTCCAACTCTCTCATCACTCATCTCATCTAAAAACATTAAAGCCTTCTGTTTTGCTAACTCTAAGCGATTTGGATATAGATCTTGTGCGAGCATCGAGTCACTAATATCTATAGCAATCATAAGATCTGCACTCTTTGCTTTTACTAAGATCTTGCCATCGTCTATCACAGGTTCGGCTAAGGCTATGATCATAAAAAAACCTACAAGAAAAAATAGAGCATTTCTTGCTCTTTTTGTCATTGAGTTTGTGCTAACTCTTAGTCTATCTATAACCTCGGTAGAGAAAAAATGCGCCTCAGTCTCTTTTTGAGTGAGTAGTAATCCAAAAAGGATAATAAGCGGAGGTAACATATAGTATAAAAATTCAGGATGTAAAAAACTCATAAACTACCTCTTCTATTTTTTAAAAAAACATAGAACATTAAACAAAGGAGCGCAATAAAAAGCGGGTAAAAGTAGTAGTATTTAGTGTATGAGAATGTTTGAGCTTTAATCTCTGAAGTCTCTAACTCATCTATTTTTTTATAAACTCTCTCAAGCTCACTAGCACTTGCAGCTCCAAAAGCTTTTCCGCCTGTCTCCTGTGCTATTTGCATAAGTATCTCGCCATTATATTCATGTGGCATCCCAATACCAATAGGATAAACCTTAATTCCCTCTTTTTTTGCCATATCTAGCGCTACATCAAGTGGGATCTTATCTATTTGTGGGGTGCTATAACCATCAGTTAGAAGTATTGCAACCTTACTTTTTGACTTACTCATTTTTAAAAGATTTACACCTTGAGCAAGAGAGGTATAGAGTGCTGTATATTGTCCAGCCATTCCTATTTGGAGTTGAGAGACTATCTTGTTTAAAATATTTTCATCGTAAGTCAAAGGAGATGCTATAAAAGAGTAAGCTCCAAAAACCACTAAACCGATATTGTCATTTTTTCTCTCTTTAATAAATGAGCTAACTATCTCTTTTACTACATCAAATCTTGTAGAGTAAGGATTTGAGGTATCAAACCCTTGTGCTTGCATAGACTGAGAAGCATCGAGAATGAGCGCTATCTCATAACCATCTTTTGGCTCTAGTTCGTACGGTTCATCTTTTATGGGCGACATCAGAGCAATTATGAGCATAACAATGCCCAGCCACTTTAGAACAAAAAGTATCTTTGATGCTGAAACTGATTTTTGCATAAACTCTTTTGTATGAGGAAAATATAGTGATGAAGCTCTTTGTTTACAAAAAAGGGCACAAGCTATAAAAAAAACAATTAAAAGTGCAAAGATAGGATATTCAAAATAGATGCCCTCAAACATCAATCATACCTCGATATAGTTCTATATAGCTTTTGATTTCATCATCAAAAGCTTTGACCTCTTTTTTATACTTATATCTCTCTAGTCTCTTTGTTAGGTTTTCATACATTTCAAAGTGTCTAGGTGAGTCATCTCTAAAAGTAAGTCCATAAAGGGTGATAGCGTAAGCTGACTCTTTTGTTTTGCTTAGATCTTGTGAAGTCATCATCTTGAAATGTTCTCTTCTTTGGTTGTAAGCATTTTTGTTTTTTATATATCTTACAAGTAAATAAACTAGTGCTAAAATAACCAAAGTAACAATAAAAATAGTACCTAAGAGAAAGAGAAGCGAGTACTCTTGTATCTCTACTATAGTCTTGATGTCATGAAGTTCTATATCTTGCATCTTATCTACCTTCAAAGAGTCTGCGAAGCTCAACACTTGCACTCTTATGTGTATAAACTTTAGTAAATCTAACTCTATGTTTTTTTAAAATTTCAAAGAGTTTATGATCATGTGCCGCTACTTTTTTTGCATAAGACTCAACACTTGAGGCGTTAAAATCTCCCTCAAGAGTTGCTCCACTTTGTGGATCTACTAGTGAAGCGAAACCCATTTTAGGAGGTTTCTCTTCAAGCATATCTCTCACTATGATGGCTACAACTTCATGCTTTTTAGCTAAAACATTAAAGTCCGGGATCTCAAAAAAATCTCCAATGACTACAATAAGTGACTTCCTTTTTAGTCGTTTATATAGTGTGTCGGCTATAACTTTAAAATCAAGCTTTTGATTTAGTGCATCGAAGTCCAAGATCTCTTGTGTAGTTTTTTGAACTTGGTGGAGTTTTTTACTAGGCTTTGCGCTTGAGATTAGCTTGTCTGTAAAGATATATGAGCTTAGCAGGTCACCATTTTTTAGGGTTGAGTAGGCTAAAAGTGCATTTACCTCAGCGATACTATCTTGTTTAAACTTCTTTGAGCCAAAGTGAACACTTCCATTTAGCACAGAGACTAAAACAACATTTAGCTCTCTCTCTTCACGAAAGACTTTTATATATGGGCGTTGCATCTTAGCGGTAATATTCCAGTCAATATGGCGAATATCATCGCCTGCCATATATTCACGAAGCTCTATAAAGTCATAACCCTCGCCGTGAAATACAGATGGGTTGTTGCCCACCATCTCACTAAAGACTTGTCGTCTAGCTCTAACTAAGATCTTTTGCAGTTTACTCAAAACTCTCTACCTTAAGGGATGGCTACAGTCTCTAGGACCTTTTGAATAATCTCATCAGTTGTAATGCCCTCAGCCTCAGCTTCATACGAAAGAACGATGCGATGACGCATAACATCTTTTGCCACATATGCCACATCAACAGGAGTTACAAACTCTTTTTGTCTCAAATATGCCATAGCTTTTACAGCCTTAAACATATCGATACTCACACGAGGAGATGCCCCAAACTGGATAAAATCTTCAAGATCTTGGAGTCCATACTCTTTAGGATCTCTTGTAGCACTTACAAGCTCTATAATGTACTTCTCAACTTCTGCGTCTATGTGAACAGCTTTTATAGCCTCTTTTAGCTCTTGGAGTTCACTCGCATCTATAACTGCGGAGATCTCTTCAAATGCACCACTTGATATGCGTCTAGCAATTTCTAGCTCTTCTTCTTTTGTATTGTAGTCAACTACAATCTTTAGCATAAATCTATCTAGCTGAGCCTCTGGGAGTTGGTAGACACCCTCTTGCTCTACTGGGTTTTGTGTAGCCATTACAAAGAAAGGAAGATCTAGCTTAAATGTAGTGTCGCCTAATGTTACTTGCTTCTCTTGCATAACTTCAAGAAGTGCTGATTGAACCTTTGCTGGTGCTCGGTTTATCTCATCTGCTAGTAAAAGGTTTGTAAAGATTGGACCTTTTTTGATCTTGAAGTTATTGTTTTGTGGATCATAGATCTCAGCTCCCAAAATATCTGATGGAAGTAGATCTGGGGTAAACTGAACTCTTTTAAAGCCAAGCCCAAGCGAAGATGCCAGTGCATTTACTGTTGTAGTCTTTGCAAGTCCAGGAACACCCTCTATAAGAATATGCCCATCACACAAAAGTGCGATAAGCATACCATCTATCATTCTTTCTTGTCCTACTACTACTTTTGAGACTTCTTGTTTAATCTTTTGTATCTTGCCAACCATACTAAAACAACCTTGTGTTAAATGTTTTTAAGAAGTATATCTAAGCGTGGTTAATGATTTTCTACTAAATTAATCCCTATGACCTCGTTAATGCCTTGAGACTTTATATCTTGTTCTAGATGTATTGAAGCGTTTTTATATACACTCTCTTGTGAACCATTATATCTCTCTTTTAATATTATACTCTTACCACCGATACGTTTATTTTTGTCATAAACACCAATGTCTAAAGTGATAACTGCTATATTTATAGAGCCGTGTCTATTTATATTGTCACTCGTTTTAGCTTCTATTTTTATAGCATCTTTGGAATTTGTTACATTAAAACCATTTTGCGCAAGATAGTTTTTTATGATTTTTATAAACTTTGAGGACTTAGCATCCCCATTTACATAAAACTTCAAACTTTTTGCTTCGTTTAAAAACTCTTTTTGTTTTCCTTGAATGAAATCAAGATTCCCTTTTTTATCAAAACTTGCATCTATCTCAGAGATAATAAGAACATCTGATAGTAACTCACTAGCCTTAAGTGATAACTCTTTTTTAGTATTGTATCTAGTTAGTGCATCTTCACCTTGTAGTGAGTGATACTTTTGTGATATTGCTTTTTTTTGCATCTCTAGGTTTTGCTTAAGCCCCTTAACAAACTTTGCTTTATCACTCTGCAACATCACAGCAAACTCTCTATAACTAACTTTATGTGACTTTATAACCTCGTAGTTATTTATGCTAATTTTTGAGACACCTGACTTTATCTGGTTTTTAATACTAGAATTTACAAAGCCACCACGAACCTCTTCATTTGATTCATAAGAAGACTCTATAGTAGTTCCAAGTTTTGCTACCATATCACTCAGAGCTACTTTTATAGCACTCTCTCTATCCCCAGCTATAGCCATTCCATACATAAACTCACTATTATCACTAGGAAGCGGGGAATTTATCCATTTTGGTAATGGCTCTACTTTTGGTGCTGGAGTGGGAGTTCCTCCACATCCACCTAAAAAAAACAGTGTAGATATTGATAAAATTAAAGTTTTAATACCTCTACTTAGCATTCATTTGTCTCTTTGCTCTTTCTCTTTTTTCAATAGAGTTATTTATTCTAACAATAGCTAAATTTATCTCTTCTACTGGTCCCATTGCTAAGTCATCAGCCAAAGTATATGCTTTTTTTGCATCATTTAGTTTTCCCTCTGCTTCTTGAACTACACCATAAACATATGCAACAACATAAGATCTACCATTAAGCTCATCTAAAAGTCCTTGAAGCATTGATTCTGCTCTATCCATACGACCAACTTTAATATACTCTAGCGAATTCTCAAAAATCGTCTCTTGTTGCTTAGTCACATCAACTTCTATTTTATCGAGTAGTGCTACTTCAAAGTAAATATAGTTAGGAGTAAGTTTATATACAAATTCACTTGCTATTGCCGAAGTTAATCTATTTAGCGCTTGAGCTTTTGATAAAACTTCAGCAGATCCACCAAGACCTAAAAAACCGCCTGTAGGATTACAAGAATCAGCGCTATACTCTTTATCTAAAGTATCTCCATAGATTATCGAACCTGTCTCAACATTTACTATATTGATATTAGCAGCAACGGTGGCTTGCGTGGTATGGCAAGTTATTTTATAGTAACGCCATTTAGTACAGCCTTTTTTAGTGTAGTTTAAACACTCTTTTGCATCTTTTATGTATCTGCCTGACTTGCCACTAGCAGATGCTATTTCACCATTTATAACTGCTTGAGCACCTATAAGCTTTCCAACTTTTGTAGCCGTTTTTTCATCCATTAGCTCAGATGATTGTAACTTTTGTTCAGCCATAACCTTATCTAAATCTTTTCTACTAACAACTGTAAAGTATCTCTTTTGGTCTAGCTTATGTTGAGCTATCTGAGACTCTATCTTGCCAGAGAGACCATAGTGATCATTTTTAAAACTACTTATTGCGATCTTTTTCTTTGTCGCCATCTCTTCAACTTCTGCAGGATTGAGAGCTTTTATTTTTACTTTTTGAGCACAACCACTCATTAGCAGCATAATTGCTGAGATCACTAAAAGTGATTTTATCGACAACATCATCTATTTTCCTTAAATATTTTTGTACATTTTAGTTAAAAAGCATTTAACTTACCTTGAACTTACTCACTTCTTTGGCATTTTTCAAAGACTCTATCTCTTTTTGTTCAATCATCTTTATAATCTTGTCATATCCCTTTGCATCACTCAGTACCAAAAGAAAAACCAACTCTTCTAAAGTCTTTGCATCATCTATTTTTTTGTTAAATTCCATTTGGAGTGATGAGAGTTTTACTCTTTTTTTAAACTTTATCTTTGCAAAAAGAAATCCAGCTAAAAATGTTAAAGCGTAGTAGAAATACTCATACTCTATCTCAAACTTTTTTGTCTTTTTTTCTAAAAGCTCCTCTTTTTTATAAAGTTCTTTTACTTCAACTTCTACTTTGTCAAAACTAAGAGTTCTTACTTTTTTATCTTCTAAGTCAAAATAATCTATCTCAATTTTAGGAATAGTAAAATTTTTATCACTCACAAATGCAAATTTTTGACTCCATAAGCCAATATGTCCATCTTTTGTTAGTGACACTTCTTTTATAGGTTTTTCTTCTATAACTTTAACTCCATCTATATCAAAATGAAATGCTTTTATGGCTTCATAGTTTACAAGACCTTCTATTTTTATCTCTAAGTGATAAGGCTGATAAGCCATAATATTACTCTTATCTTTTTTCACATCAGCACTTATTTTTCCCACAAGTTCGCTTCTTGCATCTTTTATCTCAAGCTCCACACCTTCTTGCCGAATAATTCTTATACTATAGTCTTCATACTCAGCATTATCGCGTCCTATTACGCTGTTTCGTATAGAATCTTTATTTGTTTTTTTCATCGTTGTATCAAAAAAAAGTTTCAGATCTTGCGCTTTTTTTACATAGAGTAGATATTCATAAGTATTGATTCTTTTTTCATCTACTATGCTCTCATTTTCACTTAGAAGTAACACTCTATACTCATCATTGTCCACAACTGGCTTAAACTCTATAGCGTAGGTCTGTGCGGTGTCGCTAAAAGTACAAGTATATTTTAGATGAATCGGTTCATTTGTCATCGCACTTTTTTTGTTTGCTTGAACACTCCATTCATAAGTGGAGGCAAATAGTTCTAAGCTTAAAAGTAAAAGTAAAACTAAAAATACTTTACCAAGGTTGTTTTTCATCTATTTGCCTCTTATTTATAAGCTCATACGCCCTTGAACTTAGTTTTGTTTTGTTTGAGTTTAGATCTATTTTTGTTTGTGCGGATACCTTTTTAGCATCTTTGGTGTCCGAGCTTCCACTACTTGCACTTACGTTCATATTTGATCCTCCACCTTCTTTTTTCTTCTTTTTTTTCTCTTGTGATAAAGATGTTTTTTTAGAATTGTTTTTAGATGATGCTTGCTTCTGTTCTTTTAATCCTCTTATATATCTCATATTTTCATCTGCTTCTTTGGAGTAACTAAGAGTGAGTGATTTCATATAAGCCTCTTTTGCTCTTTCATACTCTTTGAGCTTTACTAATGAGTTTGCCATATTATAAAAAACTATGGCTTTAAACTCTGGATCTGAAGATTTAACTGCTTCATAAGAGCTAAGTGCTGATTCAAATTCGCCACTTTTATAGTAAGCATTTGCAGTCTTAAACTCTTTAATATTTTTATCTGCAAAGTAGTCTAAAAAATTTGCATCTAAACTCACACCAAAAAGCAGCAAAAAGGCTAAAACATATCTCTTTAGAGTTGTGTTACTAACTAAAAAAGCAACTATAGCCAAAAAGACAAAGTAGTAAAAAAGCTCAATATTTTCAACTACTTCTTGCTCACTTCTTTCATCTTGACTTCTTTGAGATTCAAGTGCATCTAGTAGTTCATCAAAGCTTTTAGTATATACACCATCAGTTGCTTCACTTATCTCTTTAATAGCTTCATTTTCACGACTAACTACAATATTGCCAGCCGTATCTTTTAAAAATTCACCACCCGCTAAGACTAAACTATCACCCATTTTTGAAGCTAACATAAAGATATTTACAACTAAGCCTCTCTCTTTTGCAAACTGCGCTTCATTTGTATAACCTGTCTCATCCGCTCCATCACTGAGTATAACTACACTTAGTTTTTTTGACTTTGACATTTTTCTTGAGAGTTTTAAAGCACTCATAATAGAGCTTCCCTTTGTAACAATCATATTCTCATCAAGAGAGCCAAAGAGATGTTCTAGTAGCTCTCTATCTTGAGTTAGTGGAGATAATATAATAGCATTTGTAGTAAACCCAATCACTCCAAAACGACTATTTTTATGGGCTTTTATAAGACTCTTTAGCGTCTCTTTTGCTTTTATAAGTCTAGATGGATGTAGATCTCGTGCTTGCATAGAAAAAGAGAGATCTACTGCAACGATAACATCACTAAGCATCAACTCTTTTTTTACAGGCTCCTGAAGTATCACAGGTCTTGTAAGTGCAAGAATTATAAAAACAAATGTGATAACATAACCATATGCTCTAAAACTAAAGCCTCGAAAATCCTTCTTTGCGATAAGGGCTGCTAAAAACAAAAAAAGCCAAAAGTACTCAGCCGATATAAAACTCATCTCTTTATCTCTCTATGGATTAGATATAACAAAAGCATAGATCCAAGGAGTAAAAATATTTCATAATAGTACTCCTTTAAAGCAAAATCTCTACTCTTAATCTTTGATGATTCAAGCTTGTCTATCTCAGCATAAACACTCTTTAACTCATTGGCAGTTGCAGCTCTAAAGAACTCTCCATTAGCTTCTTTTGCTATCATCTCTAGTAGTGCTTCGTCTGCTTCACCTTCATTTCCTATGGCTATTGTATAAATTTTAATATTTTTTTCATTTGCAAGTTTTATAGCATCTTTTGGTGAGATAGATCCGCTATTATGTTCGCCATCACTTAGTAAAACTATGATTTTACTCTTTGCAATAGATGTCTCAAATGCACGAACACTCATAGCAATCCCTTCACCTATTGCTGTATTTTGCCCAGCCATTCCTTGGTTAGTGTAGCTTAACATTTGGACTACTATCTCTTTTTCATAAGTAATAGGAGATGCTATAAAAGCAAAATCTCCATAAATAACTACTCCAACATTATCTCCTAACCTTTTGTTTATAAATTTTGCTGCTATTACCTTTGTAAGTTCAAACCTACTTAGCCTTTTACCACTACTTAGCTCATCTTCTACATCAAACCCAGATGAGTTCATAGATCCACTCGCATCAATCGCTAGCACGATATCTTTTCCCTCCCTGTTATAAGGGTTATCTCTATCAACAACGATGGGAGATGCAAGAGCTATACAAAGAGATATAAAGATTAATATTTTTACAATCCACTCTAGCCTAAAGAAGTTTTTTTTAGCTCTTAGAAATTCCAAATGTACAAAATATCTACTTTGCGTATATTCTTTGCATCTATATAAACAATAGATTATTGGAAATAGTAAAAAAATAAGATAAGGATATTCAAAACTGTAATAATTCATGAGATATATTCTACCTAAAAAAGCAATTTTTCATGAGTTATCGCAACTCTTTTAAAACTTTTAACATTTTCTCCTCAATTGTCTTGACATAGAAAAACTATTTGCCTATAATTTCGGCTCACAAACAAATTGTTTGTATTTCGTCTTGTTAGCTCAGCTGGTAGAGCACGTCACTTTTAATGATGTGGCCGATGGTTCGA